>ERZ772795.9-NODE-9-length-90280-cov-38.6941_pt1 | contig 90280 bp, 91 predicted proteins | sample MGYA00511346_ERZ772795 | MGnify/ENA primary metagenome ERZ772795 (study PRJEB29015, sample SAMEA2738032) | human oral metagenome | biome: human oral; feature: human-associated habitat; material: saliva | place: China | collected 2245 ... | reverse complement strand
CCGGGGTGACCGGCTTATCCGGAGTTGGCTTCGGCTCATCCGGGGTGACCGGCTTATCCGGAGTTGGCTTCGGCTCATCCGGGGTGACCGGCTTGTCCGGGGTCGGCTCCGGGGTAGGAGTCGGCTCCGGTGTCGGCGTGACAGGCTTCTCCGGCTCCGGGTCGGCCTCAGTGTCAGCGCCAGAGTCGCCCTTGGCGCGCCACGTGGCCGTGGCCGACACCTCGTGTTCGTTAATCACCGCGACGTTGGTGAACTTCTTGGAGTCACCAACCTGGGTAATGGAGACGCGGCACGTCCAGTTGCCATCGCCATCGGCGGGAGCAACAGCCGTGATCTCACGCTTATCCGCAGACAACTTGTTCGCGGAAGCCTTCGTGGTCTCCGCCCAATTCGCGGTGTTCGTGCAGTAGAAAGCGCTACCGAACGTCGCGCCATCGCCCTTCTCGATAGCCTTCAACGCGGTTCCAGGGGCGACGGTCGCCTGAACATAGCCCTTCTCCACATACTTTCCGTCGGCGGTCTTACCGGCAGAGTACAGGTACTTGTCGTAACCTTCGTGGAAAGCCTCACCGATAACGCCCTTACCGAGGGAAATGTCGTAGGTGGTACCGTCAACGGTGATCGTGGTGGATGTCTTACCCACCGCACTCTTGTTAACGGACACGTTGTATTCAACGTACGCGTTGTTGAGCGCACCATTGCCACCAAGAGCGTTCACGCCCTCGTCGACGGTGAACACGAACTTACCGTCCACCATCTTCGCGGAACCAATCTCCTTGACCGATCCGTCAAGAGCGGTAGCCTTCAACTTAATACCATCCAGCCCGGGCGGGAACTGTAGACCCTCACCGATAGCCATCTCAAAAGAGGCACCCGGCTTCACGTTCTTACCCGTGTAATCAATACGCACGGACAAGTCAGTGCCAGCAGACACCGTATCATACGGGCGAGTGACCTTGACACTCTTAATCGCCAGGCCGCCAGTCGCAGTAGACGCACCCGGAGTAGACCCGGTAACACTATCAATACCGGCCGCTGGCGCGTCAGCCGCAGGCGCCGGACCCTCAACGGGCGCAGCATAAACAGCGGACACGCCAAAGCCGCCAGCAGCAACAGCAAACGCAGCGCCAGCAACCAGAGCACGCGTCGCCTTACCAGCGCGACCAGTAAAAGTAACAGGGAACTTCAAGAGATTCTTCTCCTTCATTGTCGATTCTTGCGCACCCGGCAGCACAGACCGCCGGAAACACCACTTACACGGTAAACAATAGGCGACAACCACGGCCGCCGTCAAATGCGCACCCGCACAAACTTGCATGAACCATGTCACAGTCGGCGCGGGAGCGCTCACGAAACGCACACCACACAATAGCCGTCAAACAACACAAACAGCAACAAACCAGCAACATGCGACAGAGCAGGACACAGCCGACAAACAGTGCCGCATAGACGCGCAGCAACACGCGCCGACACAGGCCACGCACAAGGCAAGTCGAATACAGACAAGCGCACACGCGCAGCCCCGGTAAACAGCGCCATGCGCCAAAAACAAGGAAACCCCGCAACCGCACCCAACAGGCACAGTCACGGGGCATCCCGACACCGCATACGCAACAAACGCCACCACACCCGACAACCACACCCCACAAGGGGAGCATGTTCCCTAGCCGCGCGGGGTGCGCTAGTCACGGCCCAGCCACAGGCGAAAGGGAACCACCACGAACACACCCCAACAGGGGCACGCCCACCCAGACGACGCGGAGAGCCGCCCAGACATAGCCAAGACGAGGAAAAGATAAGAGTCCCCGCGCGAGTCAGCCAGGCAAGGCGGGAACACCCAGCCGACAACACGCGAGACTCTAGCGGACAGCAGAGGAATCGAACCTCACCCGAACAATTCGAGCGAACCGATTAGCAGTCGGACCCTACACCTCGCAGGATTACTGTCCAAAAAGGTGGGCAGCTTGGCTTTCGCCACCCCACAACACGCGCACACACGCGCCCGCATTCAACCTTTTGCCCCCAATACCTCCAGTGGGACTCGAACCGTTGCAACCTAGCTTACTCTAGGCTACATGACCTCGTTACCAAGGCCAGCTCCAAGTCTCACGACGCTTTTACGCGCCCGCTTGGTTCGCACTTCACGGGGACTAGCACAACATGCCCTGACGGGCTGCCACGTCTTACGGTCCCTCCACGCGCGTTTAACGTCTCCGGGGCACTCCCGGCGACTCTAATGCCGGTGGCCGAAACCACCAGCCGTGGGGAACATCAGCTCCCCACAATGCCAACTTGGTTAAAGCTGACACCAGTACCAGTCGCGGGGCTCGAACCCGCACGCCCAACCGGGCACCCGCTTTTGAGGCGGGCGCGTCTACCAATTCCGCCACACTGGCAAAAAAGGGGAGCGGAAACAAACACGAGCAACAACCACGCGACCACAGTGCGCCCAACCAGCGGGACACACGCACACCAGCCGCACCACCGGCCAGCCCAACCAGCGTGCACGGACACTCTCAACCGGCCAACCCAGACCGGCCCAACTTACTCACCAACACCGAGAGCGCCCTGGCGCAAACACCCAAGCGCCACCCGCACACACCCAGCGCACCACCAATGCCGCCACACACCCCCTGCGTGACAGCACCCGCAGCCGCGAGCATCCCCGCATTGTTTCCGCTCCCCGGTCGGCGTAGCAGGACTTGAACCTGCGGCCTCTTCGTCCCGAACGAAGCGCGCTACCAAACTGCGCCACACGCCGAAAACGGGGAAACGAACTTCTCTTTCCACTATTTAGTTCAGTTTTCCTTTGATAGTTCTAACCGTAGCACGCTCACGCGCCACTGTCAAAACCAGAGCCGAGTGTGTGATCGAACCCACACGCCCGAAGGCGCTGGACCCTAAATCCAGTGCGTCTGCCAGTTCCGCCACGGACACTAAAGCCAGCCAGTCCCGGAGGACGACTGGCAACTATGAGAACACAATATCACGCCCACCGGCTCGCGCGCAAGCCGAAAAGCGTGACCCCACGCCACCGAAGCAAACGCCACACCGGACGCACACCGCGAAAGCAAGAGGCACTACCATGCTCCGTGGGCCGTGCAGGACTCGAACCTGCGACCTCCCGGCTCGTAACCGGGCGCTCCATCCACTGAGCTAACGACCCATAGCGGGGCAGCGGGACTCGAACCCGCGAAAGTTGCCCGTGTACATCAGGCGACTCACCTACCAAACTATACCCCTGACGAAAACGTGCCCAACTAAACCCTGTGGAGGCCAACCCACAGCGCTTAACCGCGCATGTTTCCGCACGCGAACAATGTCGCGCTCTGCGACGGGAATCGAACCCAGCCCGATCATCCCGGAACACCGGAATGGCACTGAACACCCCAAAGAGGGCCGCTCTCCCACTGTGAGCTACGCATTGTGGACCGTACAGGACTTGAACCTGTGACCCTCGGCGTGTGATGCCGATGCTCTGCCATCTGAGCTAACGGTCCAAAAGCTGGCATGTCTGGGACCAGCCGCGCAGACCCGGAAATTGCCCCGTGGAGTCAGACACCCCCACGGGAGCCTCGGGTTTACCCCGCGCTCTGCCCCCTACACCGCCGGGAGTACCCACTCACATCGTGTGGGCCTTAACCGGCGGTCTCAGGCGCATTGTGTAACGGCGGGAATCGAACCTGCTCACATGCGCATGTCTGCGCAAGCGACCACACCAGTGGCGCTACTTTGGAGGCGGTCATCACCTTTCCTCCCGCGCCCGCCGCGCACCCGCCGACTCGTGGTTATCAGCCATTAGTCGGTGTGCGCTCGAAAATGACGGGCACTACCAGATGTTGCGGGAGTGGACCCGCTCTCACGAACAGAATAGACTGTCGAGTCTGACTTGTTCGTGCGCTTTACCGTAAGCTAACATCAGTGGACCGTACAGGAATCGAACCTGCGACCTCCTGTGTGCAAAACAGGCGCTCCACCAGCTGAGCTAACGGCCCAAGACCATTATTCTGTTATGGTCCCGCGCAGGACTTGAACCTGCGACTTTTTGCGCGCAAAACAGGCGCTCCGTTGCAACCTAGCTTACTCTAGGCTACATGACCTCGTTACCAAGGCCAGCTCCAAGTCTCACGACGCTTTTACGCGCCCGCTTGGTTCGCACTTCACTGGGACTAGCACAACATGCCCTGACGGGCTGCCACGTCTTACGGTCCCTCCATGCGCGTTTAACGTCTCCGGGGCACTCCCGGCGACCTAACGCTGATAGCCGAAACCACCAGCCGTGGGGAACATCCGCTCCCCACAATGCCAACTTGGTTAAGGCTGGCACCTGTGGGCCTCAATGGGATCGAACCATTATCTCTCCGGCACTCCGGCCGGTCGCTTTACCCGAGGAGCTACGCGTCGCTCCGATTAAGCTAGAGGTCCATACGTGACGCGCGAAGCGCCACACATTGTATTCTTTTATGTTGTTCAGCTCTGCATCCCGGAGTCGAACCGGGGTCGCATCAGGCAAATACCCGCTGGTCTACCGTTGACGTATGCCGCAGAGCTTTTAGCCGAAACCACCAGCCGCGAGGACGCTAACCCCCGCGATACCAACTTGGTTAAGGTTGGCACCTGTCGGAGTAGCAGGACTTGAACCTGCGGCCTCCCGCTCCCAAAGCGGGCGCTCCACCAAGCTGAGCTATACTCCGTTTCTTCTGTTGTTTCTCTATTGTATCAGCTGTCGCTGCGCGTGTCAAAAGATACTGCCCTGCGGTTCCTCCCCGACGCTGACTTCCACAGCCAATGTCGGAAGCCCTATGCTGGGCGTCCACTTTTCACGCCGCAAGTTACGGCCGTTTTCATCGGATTCCCCCGCTGACATGAATAATCATAGCGCACAGACGAACGCCATGTCAACGCGAAAACAAGTGAACCACGCCACAATGTGGACGGTGTGCGAAACCACCTCCCACACCGCACGCCGGAGCGCGCCACCTCAACGGGGAAACTCGCACGCTGGGTCACGCCCGCACCTCATAGAGGACACAATCAGCAGAAGAACACCAACACGCCGTTACAGCCTAGTTTATTCTAGGCTGCATGGCCTCGTTACCAAGGCCAGCTCCAAGTCTCACAGCGCTTTTCTTCGCCTGCTTGGTTCGCGCTTCACCGAGGTCAGCGTCGCCAGACACTCGGTCGGAACGTCTTACGTCCTCTCCACGCGCGTTTAACGTCTCCGGGGCACTCCCGGCGACCTCAATATTGATTGCCGCGTTTAGGTCACGGTCAATGGACAGACCGCACGCGTTGCAGTTAAACACTCGCTCAGACAGGGATAGCTTGGCTTTCACCGTCCCACAATTTGAGCATGTTTTACTGGACGGAAACCAGCGGTCAACCACGCGCAGCGCGGCACCTGAGCGCGCGGTCTTATACTCTAGTTGACGGCGAAACTCACCGAGCGCAGCATCCGACAGGCTACGAGCGAGACTGTGATTCTTCACCATACCCGCAACATGTAGGCCCTCAACGCACACAACGCTGTAGGTATTGGCGATCATGGTTGTGGCTTCGTTAATTGCATCAGCCCTCACGTCCGCCACGCGAGCGTGCAATCGAGCCACACGCTCTTTAGCCTTCTCGCGCCGAGCGCTACCCTTAACCTTGCGGCTCAACGCTTGCTGAGCCTTCCGCAACGCTCTCAGACCCGTGTTTAGGGCGCGAGGATTAGGGATAACAGACCCGTCCGATAGCGTGGCAAGGCTTTTCACACCAAGATCAACGCCAACCGCGCCGACCTTCGGCGCTGTGGTGACACTTGGCTCGCGCTCTACCGTCAAGCTCGCATACCAGCGCCCAGCACGACGCGACACGCTTATGCGGATGAGACGAGCGCCAGAAATGCGCTCATGCACATTCTCCATGCAATGCACACGACCAATACGGGGTAGCTTCAACCCATAAGGGTCACTAGCCGTGGGCGCGGTAAACGCCGTGGAATAAGCGAACCTCATAGTGGTATTCTTGGACTTGAACTTAGGGAACCCGACCCTCTTGCCCTTACGCTGCCCTTTACGGGACTTCGACCAGTTCGAGAAACCGCGAGCTAAGTCACGAAACGCCTCACTGTAGGCTTCTTTGCTGTTTTGGCTCCACCACACCTCACCCGTGGTCCGGTTGACGGCTAGAACGTCTTTATTTGTGTTCCACCAGCGGCGTAGAGCGTAGTGCGACCAGTCGGCAAGCTCACCACTATCCAGTGCCTCTTTCACGTGGGCGAGACCGGCGTTATAAGCGAACCGCGCGGCTCCGGCGTGACTCGCCATCAGACGCTCCTGCCTCGGCGTAGGGTCAAGACGAACCCTCACAGCCTCATAAGAACCCATCCGGCGAATCACCCCCAAACCTTCTCACGCTCTCTTACTGAAATCGCAAACATCGTAACACAATCTCGGCAAAGAAGTCAACACCCAAGTGCCCGCCACTCGCCTATCACACACCAAGCTCAGAAACAGCGCGCAACATCTCCTTATACTGGCGCACGCACCCCAACACGTCCGGCAACGCACGATGCGCAGCCGGACTATCCGCAACCCACTCTACGCTCACGCCGCCCGCACGCAGGAAACGAGCAACACTCGACGCATCCAACACCCGGTGGTCCAACGACGCGTACACGCACGGCAGAAAACGCTTCACAAAACCCCGGTCAGCGTGAACACTGTTCCCGCCCAGCCACACCCGGTACGACACCCCGCCATGCAACCCCACGAAAGCGTCCGCGCACTCCTCCAACCACGCGCACATCTCCATGTCAACAAGCCCAGCCACCATGCCAGACCCGCCCGCGCATCGCACGTTCTCGGATAGGCCGCTACGCGCGTGCATCACCGCCACACGCCCGCGCAAACCATCCACCACGCGCTCAGCCTCCACCGTGCTCCCCTGGTCCACGACGCGACTAAAAGGCTCCAATCCCAGCGTGCGCCCCGACATGTCCGTCACCACGCCCGCGACCTCCAACAGGTGCTCGCAGTCCGCGTCAACGCCCGTCGCCTCCACGTCCACCCACAACACGACATCAACCACGCCAGACGCGTCCACGCCCACGCCGTCAACAGGAAAGCTACCAACCACAGCAGCCACAACCCTTCCACACAACGCCCGCGAACCACAGTAGCAAACCACCGCCACAAAAAGAAGGAACGCGACACAATCAACAGTAACAGGAACGAAATAGCACAAACAAGCGGGAACAAGAGCACAGACACGCCACACGACGTAGGTCGAAAGAAAACAAGAGAAAGAGACGCAAACAAGAAAGAAACGTAAACCAACAAGAGAGATAGGGCAAGAGAGGCACAGAAGGCCGAGACAAGAGAAAAACAGCCGGAAAGACACGTAGACGAGAAAGAAAGAAACGAAAAGCAAAAGAATAGCGCGGGCTGCCCCGTCAACAGAACAACCCGCGCACCCCAACCCGAAAGAAAGAGTTACTTCACGGAAGAGAACTCACTACTCAAACGCCACTCACGCTCCTCACCAGGACGCGGCACACCAAACCCAGCAGAAACCCTCTCCTCCACAGGCAAACCCTTATACTTTTTCGCCGCGCGACGACACTCATTACGCCGCAACCGGAACACAATCGCCTCATGATACAGCGCCCCATCATCCTCACAACGCAAACCCTCCACCACGTCATCCACGCCAGCGCGCGACACGCACACGCTCTGCGTGAAAGACCGAACGTTCGCGCCCTCATACCAGCGACACAACACATCAACCCCCGCGCGCCCCCTATCCGCATACGACTTCACCGCAAACACCGGAACCCCGAGGCCGCGCGTCGCGTACTGCAGAGCCTCATACACGCCCGAACGCTCACCATGGTAGCCCACAACGCCCTGACCGGCAGCAACGTAACTCGCAAGGTGAATACGCCACTCCTGCCACCCGGCAGGCATCGACACAACCACGCCACCAGCAGCCACCACGCGACCACACAACGCGCTCACGCGGCGCGCCCACACCTCACCAGCTCGCGCCCCCTCCTGCACGATACCGCCAGGCGAAACATCAGGCACCAGCACCACAAGCCCCTCGCCGATAGTCTCATCGCAATCGAGGAGACGCGCCACCATCTCGGCGCTGCCCGCGCCAGTGACCGGAACCACTAGGGTGCCGCCCGTCGCATGACTGCCCGCCGCCGACAGAGCATACGCACACAACGCCGAACCATTCATCGACCCGGCAGAAAACACCTCCGTACTCACGCAGCGTACCACGTCGCGGATAAGCAGTTCCTTGAAGCGCTCATACGCGTCCACGCCAAGCCCGGCGGACACGAGAGCGGTCGCCTCCCCACCTTCGGGGACAGGCGTGTGCCCCGTCTCGTCCACAAAACCGCTCGCGCGCTCACCCCACCCCAACACTGGGGCAGACACCACGCCACCAGCGGCAGTAGTTGGCTTGCGAGTCGCCTGACCGCCATCACCGTTGGTCTTGTTATCGTTCGTCAAAATGGTTATCTCCCGTCATATTCTCACGCCCCTTTTTGCGTGGCCGCTCCCTATTATGTGGGGCACTATCTTTCCCTACACGTTACCACAATCGGAACCGCGCGCGCAACACGAGCACGCACAAACCAGTATCAATTAACCGTGCTCAGCAGCACAAGTCACACAAACGCGAACACTCCACCTGCAACATTTCCTTCTCGCGGGCGGGGCGGGTGGCGGTTTAGATTTCGTCGGACGGCCGCGCGCTCCACGCCTCAGCGATCAGACGACGCACAGCCCACAACTCACCGCACCCGTTCTCGTCACTCTGCGCCGCGCCCCACACGGTCTCCGCATACCCCTCTACCGTGACCGTGTACGTGAGCCACCTGTACGGGGAGAGAACACCCAACACCGCCTCCACCACAGGAGCGAGCGGCACACCATCACACCCGGCGGACGCGACAGCAGCCTCCACGCGCTCACGCCACTGAGCGAGCACATCGCGCGGCTGCACCACGTCAAACTGGCCGAGCATCGACAAGGCGCTCATAACCGCGCGGTTACGAGCGTTCAGCCACGCCCCCACATTCACCAGTGTTGGAATGTACGTGCGTTCCATCGCATCCTCAAACGCGCATGCGAGCGCGTGGCCGCTATCCATCACGCGCGCAATACCCGCCTCACCCGTGGGCGTCACATGGTAGGTGGACGCGAGGAGAGAGGCAACGTGGGCGGGCATCACGACTTCCATGCGCACGCCGTAATGCGTGCCAAGCTCATGCACTGTGGCACTCAAACGCTGACCATAAGGCTTATCCTTATCCGCCGCATAGTATGCGGTCGCCGACAGGAAACGCGTCATGCCAGTGTGATAGCCGGTACCGCGCCTCACATCGACACGTACCCTGTCACCGTCATACGCGTCACCCTCATCCGCACTTCGCATCACGTAGTGGTGGAACACGCCACCATCGTGGGCAGCAACATCACCGTACGCGGCACGCGCCACGTCAACACGGGTAGCGGCCGGAACATTCACATGCGCCACGCGGGCGCTCTCGTTCATAGTATCCATAATCACCATCATACCACACGGGCAAACGGTAGGCGAGCAGCGCAGGTATCCCCACACAATGCGGGCGATTGTGGCAAAGCCACCGCAAATATGATACCATTGGGACGCATGCGCAACCGCGCAGGTAAAGAGACAGGATAGGGATAGGGGGAGAATATTGAAGCTGCGCCTCACCGACTTTAAGTCGAATACGTACGAGGACACCGACGGCACGTGCGAGGAGCACATGTACACAGGGATGCTCGATCACCCCACGTACGAGTTCACGACCAACCACGGGGACAAGCACACGATTGATGGCTGGTTCTCTAGCTGGGGCGACCACATCGTCCTCGATATTAAGCTACCCATGTTCGCCCACTGGCTCCACAAAGTAGAGTTCAAGCGCCCGAAAGATGTCGCCGACCAGATCATCGACGAATACTCACCACACCGCGACCTCTGGGACGAATACCTCTGGCGCATCCTCGACTCAGCATCCAACTGCGACACCGAGCAGGAACTTAACGACAACCTCGCCTGGGCGCTCCTGGACGTCCCCGCAGGCAACAACTAGCGCAACCGGCCAGTATCGACCGAGAGCAAGCAAAAGCGCGTCACACGCGAAAACGCAGTGGCGCGCTCGCTTGTATTCGCAAGAGTTTAGCGGCGAACACGCGGCACGGTAACCGCAGGGCAAAACCAGTCAACTAACACGTGTTAGAAACGTGGGAGAACGACCAGCGCGCGCGAAGCAAGCGCAGACACGGTGGGCGCAACAAAACGCGGCGAGAAAGCCACGTAGCAAAACACGCTACCAACAGGCGGGGCGGGCTTCACAGTTCACGCACCATGCAAACATTGCACCCATGCAATGACAGCTCAGGAACGCAAAAGGCGCACCCCCTGGTTGGGGCGTGCCAAAACGCGCAAACTAGCAGCGAACAGTTCAGCGGCGCGCGTGAAGCGACACAGCCGCCGCCTCCAAGTACGCGACATTAGAACGCTGACCCTGATCGGCAACGCCGCGAGCCGCCCAATCGGGAACGCCCTCGCCAAGGAAAAACTCACGAACGACATCCAGAACACGGTAAACCACAGTACCACTCCTATCTCAACAACCCCACGCCAACGGGCGGCGCGCAGGCACGAAAAAACGCGCACGCCCCAAGGAGCGGGATGCACGCGACGCTGACGAGACGCACAATAGCGCACCGGCGACCTCACGCGCAACCACACCAAGGGTGACAACACGGCGAAACTCGTCACATAAAAGGCAGCGGCCGCGCCCCTCTCACATTGAAGAAAGGCACGGCCACAGATGCTCTACCTACACCTGGCAGGTCAAGACGGTTACACAATAGCACACCGGCGACCTCACGCGCAACCACACCAAGGGTGACAACACGGCGAAACTCGTCACATAAAAGGCAGCGGCCGCGCCCCTCTCACATTGAAGAAAGGCACGGCCACAGATGCTCTACCTACACCTGGCAGGTCAAGACGGTTACACAATAGCACACCGGCGACCTCACGCGCAACCACACCAAGGGTGACAACACGGCGAAACTCGTCACATAAAAGGCAGCGGCCGCGCCCCTCTCACATTGAAGAAAGGCACGGCCACAGATGCTCTACCTACACCTGGCAGGTCAAGACGGTTACACAATAGCAGACCGACGACCACACGCGCAACAAGACGACACGACCAGTTATGTCACACGCGCCGTCACCCAGCGACGGGAGCAACCACACCGCCAGACACGGCGATGACTCCACCATTCCACGCGCGCACCATGGCAGCCTCACGGTCACCATTCGACGACGCTGGAATACTCACGCGCCACGCTCCTGGGCGCTCCCCCACCTCGAAGAACACGCCCTCGAACGCCACGTGCGAAAACAGTTCCGGGGTCTCGTCAAACACGCGATTCATCAGGTCACGAACGGCAGGCAACATGTCGGCGCGCAACCAATCCATGTTCGCGTAATCGCGACGGCACACAAGGTCCGTCACGTCAACACCCACTACCCCCTCATCCTCATACACGGTCGCCGGACACCCCTGCGCCCACGGGAACACGCTCGACACCAAATTGCCCGACGTGAAACCGCCTCGCACAGCGGACACGGGAACAACCGCATACATGCGACCAGTCTGAATAGACACGATTAACCAACCTCTCACAGAAAGAAACAAGAAAAGAAACCAACCGCCATAAAACGGCTAGAAAGACTACATAAAATATCAAACAGCAAGAGCAGGCAACAAATTCCCGCCCCTACCCGTAACACGCGGATGACGCCACCGCCAGATCATGCACACCGAGCGCGCAATCCTCCGGCGCATCAAACCCGTACACGCGCACACCAACGGACGCCGCCGACTCGCGAACAAGCGCCTCAAACGCGCGCTCACCAGTGGCCGCCGACTCCACTCCAACCTCAGCGGACACATACACGTCTACAAGATCGGAACCATCCACCGGCTCCACACTCACGGACGCGCGCTCTACTCGCCACCCGCGAAAACGCGGCAGCCACGCCGTGCGACGCACACTCTCAGCGAACGCGTCGCCAAGAGCGCCACCAAACGACACGGCGTACCCCTGGTAACGGTACTGGAAAAACAACCGGACTCACACTCCCACTTTTTCTTAGCCTACAAGCAAACGATGCTGGCAGCGGTGACGCCGACGCCGTATGTGTGCTCTACGCGTCGCACAGCTCTTTTCTGTCAGTCAGCTCCCACACGAGCGCGCCACCGGCATCAACGACGCGCGTTTTCGAGCACGCGTCCATAATACATGACATGGGAGGCGTCGCCCACTGCTCGCACGTGGCCGCCGCGACACGGAAAGTGAGCGCCCACCGCTCAGCCTCACCGCACAACACAATCCACGCGGGCCTCCCCTCACGCTCGCCTCGCCTGACCGCCCGCTTCAACAGCGCACCCGCCACGCGAGAACCACCGTCATCGCCGGGGAACCTCACTGCCATTTCAGCAAGCCACATGCACGAGAACGCTTGCAGGCGCGCCACCCACAGCAGCTCAACCGCCACCCCATCGCCTCTGTCACCGCCTAAAGGTCGCTTGGCGGCACGCCGATACACACCCGCAAGCGACTCTACGACCTCCACCATGCGCCCATAATCAGCGGCTTCGGGAGTACCGGCCTCGAACAAGCCGAGCACCCTCTCGCACTCGACGTGCGCTTTCCCGACGGCGCGCACCGTCAACCACTCTCGCAACGAGCCGACGACACTCAACGGGCCGCTGCGGCGCGTCACCATCGCGTCGCCCATCCACCACGACGACGCGTACGGACTACTACCAACACGATACACCACAATTCCTCCAATCAACTGCGCAACCAGCGGGGAACGCGTGCGGGCGGTTACTCAGTGTACCGCTCGCTCATCTCCTTATTGTACTTGTCCAACTCCACCAGCGCCGCGTTCACCGCATCGTTGCGGCGCAGCCTCACCACGGCACCTACGCTCTGCCACACCGGCTTAAATACTTCGGTTCGCCCGCCGCCTTTCGGGAACCCTTCCCAGTCGTAATAACAATCGTCAACATAACCATCCGACACCTTGCCTATGACCTTAATACCCACGCGGCTAATAGGCATGATAACCTCGTCGGCGTTCACGATGAGGACACTCACCTCGTTTTCGTAACGCCACCCAGGAGCGAGCGTTGATGCGATCTCCCACCCGCGCGGCTTCGGCAACACGTAGCGGACTTGACCGCCCTCTTCCTCGCGCGCCGTCGGAATGAGACACGTCGCCAGCACGCCAGCCTGCCCGCGTGTCGGCCAGATCGCCGCCATCAGCGAACTCGCCGTCACCCGCCCACCACTGGCGGTACGCGTGCATGAACGGGACGAACGTCTTACCTTCAAGTGTCGTCTCGCGAGAGTAGTAGACCCGGTTGCCGGTACGGCGGTCAGCCCACGCCTCCCGGAGAAAAGTGACGAACAGGTCACGGCCTGCTGCCAGCGCATCCTGCGAATAACGCGCGGCCAGCTCATCGAACGGGCGCAGCGCCAGCGGACGACGTTTGCCACTGTTTCGGCGACCGCCACCGTTCGAGTTGTTTCCACGGCCGTTCGCGTTCTTGCGGCGGCCCGCGTTCATGCTGGCCGCAACGGCCGACGGCGACGGGGCGGCGGGACGATGCGCTGTGTTCTTGTTTTCGCTCATGCCCACATCATACCACAACACGGCCACTGTTCGTACGCGAAACGCGCGCAAACAACGAGACCACGCGAAAGGCGGCTGACGCGACAAAAGTGGGGCGGCGGAGGAAACCACACCTCCGCCGCCCCGCGCACACCGTCACACGCGTCCGACCGCCGCCGGCACAGACGCCACCGCCGCGAACTCGCCGCCACTGGATGAGCGCGTAGACACGGCGACCGGCAACCCCACGGTCACGCCGCCGTCACCGTCCGCGACAGCCACACTCTCAGCGCCGCCGACTGTGACTCCGGCAAACAGTAGGTCGCTCTCGCGCTTGCGGTTGACGCGCACAGCCATACCGCCTGTGCCCCTGCCCTTCACGTTGAACTCGGCCAGGCTTGTTGCCTTCCACGCGCCTTCGCGGATGAGACCGCCACCAGCGTCCGACAAGGACACCACCAGGGCGTCACGCGCCTGAGACGATGGGATGGCGTTGAACGCGATCACACTGTCACCGTCAGCCAATCCAATGCCAGCGACGCCGCCCGCGCGGCACCCGGCGGCGCGCACCTTCCCCGCGTCAGCGCGCAGAACCTTCCCGGCCCTTGTGATGAACACCATGTCCACACCCGCGCTCTCCGGCTCTGCCACGTGAACAGCCGACACCAGACGGTCACCGTCGGCGAGAGCGCACACGGGAACAGTATCCGCGCGCAAAGGATAATCCGCCTTCACGCGCTTCACCACACCCATCTCAGACGCGACAACAAGGCCGTAAGCGCTATCGCCGCCGCCATCAACCGCGCTCACGCCAACCAGGTTACCGGGGAGGGTGACACCCAGTGTTTTCGCGGTCGCGGGCACCCCGTCGTGGAAGAACGATACGGGAACCTTCACACCCTCGCCGTTATCGCACACGAGCAACAGTTCACCGCCGCCATCCGTCCGCTTATCTGCGGGAACAGTGAACTGCGACGTGATGACACCGTGCTTGTATGCGCGCGTCCTGGGCGGGTACTTCCACGGACTTGTGGAACACACGACGGCGCCTCCACTGAGGACGCTCACGTGCAGGTCGCCGGACGCAAGGTCACCGCCCGCAACGCCAGCGGCATCACCCTCCGTACCCGGCGCGGCGTCCTCTGCCGGGTCCGCGTCGTGTAGGACCGTGAGGCGAGGACTAGAGATGAGCTTGTGGGTGTCCACTAGCTCGCTTTCAATGAGGTCATTCATTGCATCCGGGTCGGCGAGAACGCGCTCCAAACGCTTTTTCTCATCGCGCAGCCCCTTATCTTCTGCCCTGATCTGGTCGCCGTCAGCTTTCGTGAGCCGACGCAACTGCATGGACAGAATGTAGGACGCTTGGAACTCACTGATCTGGAAGCGCGCCATGAGTGCTTTTTGCGCGTCACCAGGCGTTTTCGCTTCCCTAATGAGGCTGATAGCCTTATCCACGTCACCAATCACCGTCAGCAGCGCCGAGAGCTGGGAGAGGCGAGCGTCAATCGCGCCCACACGCTCACGCGTGCGCCTGGCAACACATGCGCGACGGTAATCCAGGAACAGCCTCATACACTCGATAGTGCCCAACTGGCGCGGCCTGCCGTCCACGAGGAACGTGTTGTTGACGTTGAACGCGGCCTCCATGCTCGTGTACTTCCACAGCGCGTCCAACACGCGACCAGCCTGCCACTGCCGGTGAACAACAATCTCTAGGCGCTGGTCCTTGTTACTCTTGTTGGACGCGCTGGTAATACCCTTCTCGAACGCCTCCACCGCCGGAATAGGCTTGCCCTTCTTCGTTTTCGGCGGCTGCTCTTCGCTCTTCTCGTTGATCTGTGCGAGAACGTCACCGACACTCACGCCGTAGGGTAGCTCTGTGACGACGATCTTGGACGCGCCCCTGGGGAGCGGCTCCACGCTCACGGTGGCGCGCATGACGAAACGGCCCTTGCCGGTCGTGTAGTAGTCGCGTGCCCCCGCATGGTCTTTATCGTACACGTGCGCGCCCGTGGGAAAGTCGGGTCCGGGCATCACAGAGAGCACTTCGTCTACGGTCGCGTCCGGCTTACGCAGCAGGAGGAGGTTCGCTGCCAGCACTTCGTCTGGGTTGTGGCTTGGCGTGTTCACGGCGAAACCGACCGCCATGCTGTTCGGCGTGCCGTTCACCACAGCGTTGTTGAACTTGACGGGCAGGTCCACCGGCTCCGTCGTTGTCTCATCGTAGTTAGGCTTGAACTCGCACGCCCCACTCTTGGCTTCCACGATGCACGCCAAACCCGCGTCGGACAGGCGGGACTCCGTGTACCTCGCCGCCGCAGGCTTGTCGCCAAAATGCAAGCCCACACTGCCCTTCACGTCAATGAGGGGAACCCTCATGCGGAACGGCTGCGCCACCGTGTACACGGCATCCTGAACGCTCGCGTCACCGTGCGGGTGGTAGGCGAGCACGAGACCCGCGAACGATGCGGTTTTCTTATGCTTCGCCGATGGGGTCAGCCCGCTCGTGAGCGCTGTCCATAGGATACGCGCGTGAACCGGCTTGAAGCCACTGTACACGCTGGGGATAGCGCGGGAGGCGACTGTTGACAGCGCGTACTCGCCATAGTTGTCCTCTAGCCACTTCGCGCTGTCGGTAGCGACGACACCCGTCCTCTGGCCGACGCTCGCCTGTAGCTCTTCGATGAGTTTTTGCTGCGCTTTTGTGAGCTTACTTTTTGTTCCTGCTGCCATGTTTCCTGTTCTTTTCTCTCCGTCTTTCTTCACACCGCTTCATGCCACTGTATAACAGTTGTGCGCGTTGTCCGTTAGTCCGAAACTTCCACGCCAGCGCCCAAGCTCATGATCCACTCTTTACGTTTCTCCGTGTCGCCGCCGAAAATCACGTCTAGCACGCGCTCCGTTTCCTCCATGTCGCGGCGCTCCACCCGCTGCCAGCACTTCTCGCTACTGAACGCGTACTGGTGTAGTCGCTCGCTCGTGGACTCACCCAAACCCTTCATGTAGTCCGTCGAATACGACAGCCCGGCGTCCGCCAACTGTCGCATCATCTCGTGCGCCCCCGAAAGCGTGAACGCAGGCAACTCCACCACGCCACCAGCTCCGTCTCCGTTCTTCACAGACACGACCGCCAAAGGGGTTTTCACCTGAAACAGCAAGCCAGCGTCAATGAGACCGGGGAATAGTTTGTCCACGATCACGTACAGGAGCGTCGCAATGTGGGAGCCGTCAGGGTCAGCGTCCGTCGCAATCACAATACCCCCAGGGTAACGCATAGCGCCCAGGTCGAACGACGCGCCAAAACCCGCACCCACCGCGTTAATCAGGTCTTTCACCTCACCATTAGCGAGCACCTTCTCCGTGGACGCCTTCAACGCGTTAATACCCTTACCGCGCACACCCAACAGAGCACAATCCAGAGTGCGGGCACGCTTCAAGCCGGACACAGCCGAATCACCCTCACACACCATCAGGAACGTCGTCGCACCAGTGCCCGCCCCCTCAGCTTCCACGAGCTTCGCGGGGAGAGCCGCTTTCGCGATCTTCGCGGACGCGAGCGACGCGTCCACCTTCTTCTGCGCGCTCAACCGGGCGCGAGCGGCTTTCAACACGCGCTCACACACCGCCGGAACATTCTTGTCGCGCCCCATCGCCCACTCTTCCAACGGGCCGCTCATCATCTTCACGAGGGCGTTCGACACGGCGCGCGAACCGTCCAACTGGTCTTTCGCCTGGTTAGAATACGTCGCGCCCGGCATCCGCACGCTCACGACGGCGACGAGGCCGTGCGCCACATCCTCATACGTCACGTCCGGGTCTTTGACACTCAAACCCTTTTTCATGGACCGCAGGCGCTTATTCACAGCCTGAGTGAGAGCCTTCTGGAACGCCACATAATGCTTACCACCCAAGCGAGTAAACACGGTGTTACTGAACGTTTCCACATGCTCCGATGGCGCGTCACACCACGTAAACCACAGGTCCGCCGACATGGGCACCTCACGCTCACCCGCAGACACACTAGCGGCACCCTGCCGCCCGCCTGACGGGACCGACGTTTTCAGCCACACGGTACTAGACGCGGACACGTGGAATGGGCTTGTGGCGAGCTTACGGGGCGCAGCATCCTCCAACAGCGTTTGCACACCCTCGTCGCCCTCAAACTTGTAGGTGGCAGTCCACGCGCCCGTACCCTTGTCGATGGCACCGCCCAGGTTCGCAGCCTCGCCCGCGCCACGCGCAAGCTCCTGGTAGCTTGTGACGGTTGCTTCCATGCCGGGGGTGAGCGCGCACGTGCGCTTCACCCTCTGCGCAGCGTCCACATCCGAATACGGGTTATCAGACTGGAACACACTATCGTCCAGCCACACGGTGAACCTCGTGCCTTCCTCCCACCCGGCACGCTCCGCCTTGGGGCGCGTGTCCGCGCTCTCATGCAGCACGCGCGGGTCAACCGGCGTAAACGCGTCACCAGGGCCATTATCCCCATCGAAATACCCCGGCTGACCATCCTTGAATGAGAGTCGGAACTCGCGGCCACTCTTCCACGTCACCGCATCCACGCGCGCCGCAATCAACACGACAGACGAGAACCCCACACCATTCGTGCCAACCGCCGAATGGTTATCACCGTAGTTGCTGGATGTTTTTGTGCGGCCAATCGCATAATACACGCCCGACCCCACCACGCCGTGCTCGTCCGTCTGCTCAGACACCGGCAAACCAATACCGTTATCCTGAACGGTGAACGACCTGTCCTTGTTGAACTCGACGCGCACACGCGACGCGTACCCTTTAAGCACCTGGTCAAAAGCGTTCTCGACCGTCTCCATGACGGCCTTCTGCTTCTGACGACTCATCGTCTCCCCGTCGTCCTCCTGGACGCCGAACGTCAACGACAAACGCTTCAACAAGTGCTCACGGTCGGACAGGACTTGCAGCTTCTCCTCGCGGAAACCACCACGCTTACCGCCAGCGCTCTTACCGCCCGCACTCTTTTTAACAGCCACCTACTCCGGCCCCTTCCCCATTCTCTCACGCGCCACACGACACGCTTCATGCACGCCTGTTGGCGCGATAGCGCACAAAACTTACTCTACATTGTCGAATATATGCGCATACAAGCGCCCACGTCAAAACCCCACCAAAACAGGGCAACACAATACACGAAAGCGGCGTTGACGCGCACACAACACGAGCCAACGCCGCCACGCCCCAACGACAAGACAGGTTACAGGCGAGACACCCCCGTCAGGACGTAGTATGTGCCACCGCCCCCGAGCAAGACACTACCCTCGTACTCGGTATCGCCGAAAGCCCGACGACATGCCACACCGTTAGGGACGCGAGCGCCACGAGAATCAAACCCGCTCACGCAAGCATCATCACGCAGGAACATCACACTCATATCGCCGCCGCCCCGCATGATGATGCGCTGATTCTCGTTAAGGGACATCCTCGACACATTCAACGAAACACGATCACCCGCATCCACGTGCCCGTCAACCCACCCCATACTGTAGGGGACGGTCAGAACGGCACCATAGTCCGTTCGCACTGTGTAATCGGTAAGAGTCACACGCTCCACCGTCGCCTCATACACACCGTAAGACGTGTAGTCGCTACTGTTCAACGCGTGACGCTCAGTGTTCGACATGTAAACGCCACACACCACGGGCACAGAAACCAGAGAGTATCAAATAAGGCTGCATAACCTACATTCGTAGGCCGCGTTTCCTTGTTTGAGTGCCGCCTTGCTGGTCCCGGCGACACAGGGCGTGCCGCCGTCCGCTAGTACCCTGGCATCCAAGCTATATGCTTGTGCCCTAGCGGGGCATAAAGGAAGAATCACCTCCCTAACGGATCGGTGAAGGTTCTTCCTTTTCGTGGTAGGCTTGTTTTTCGTCCTGTCCCTGCCCGGATACTTTAAAGAGTTTCTGGCCACGGGCGTTTTGAGTGTTCGCTGTGGCTGTAGTTTGCGGTTTTTCGCCCGCGTTACCCGCGCCTTAACGACACGCGGGGCGGCTCTAGCGGCAATATTCACCGCAGCGTTCACGTCCCGGTCCATCGCCCCGTGCTCGGCGCAGACGGACAGCTTGTGCGTGGGATGTGTAACCTTAGCGCCGCACTTATGACACTGTTGCGACGTGTTAAACGGGCTTACGGCAACAACCCAACCACCGTTCTGCGACACGTAATGGGTCAACCACTGGACGAGCGCCCCTCGGTTCCACCTGCCGTTGCGCATCGTGTTTCTAATCCAGCTCAAATCTTCCACGGCAACAACAGCGTTACCCCACACGTGGGAGAGATACGCTATCTCCTGCGCCGCCAGGATCGCAAGCTCGCGCTTCTTCCGGGATGCGGCCTCCCGGTGGAGCTGCGCCTCATCCAACGCAGACATGCGTTTCTGGCGCTGGGAGAGAAGCCCATCGGCTTTCTTTTTGAGGTCGCGGACCTGTTGCTCGGACGCGCGCACACTGTTCCAGAGTGAATGAACCCGCTGAGAGAGCGTCGTTTGATGCACTATCCGCCCGGTCTTAGTGTCGCGCACCACGACGGTTGCGTAATCCGTGACCCCTACGTCCACGCCGATAGTATAGTCTCCCGAAAACTGCACAACCGGATTATCTGTCACAACCGTGAAGATAAAAACGGGCTGACCGTCCTCAACTTTAATGACAGGTAGTGTGACCCTTCCTTCGGTGAACCTTTTATTGTCAAAGTCGAAGATCAGACGGTGCCACGCGCCTTGAATAACCATCCGCAACACAATCTCACCATTGGCAAAAGGGTCATTCTCAATGACTGCGTACCACTTATCCACGGCACCCAGATTCACGTAGTCCTCACCATACGACGGTGCGGAAACATCTACTGTGCGCTTCCAGCCCTGACTCATGTACTTGGGAGTCTCCCCGTTTGCGGCTTTAACCCGCTCCCGGTAGGAGCGGTAAGCGGTCACGACACTGTATTGAAACAGCTTCTCTTTACGCGACCTACCACTCTTACCAGTTGCCAAAAAATCGGGCATAATCACGCCCGCCTGGCGGCCCGCCTCAGCGGGAGCAGTCGCGGTAACCCGCGCCAACTCGTCCCCAAGCTCAACGTCGTTACGAACCACATAGGCTGCGTAAGCAGAGATGTCTCGAATCTCAGACGCAAGGGACAACAAGACAGACGTGTCGTACAGTAGCTCGCCGTTCAAGTCTAGGACGTGAGAGGGGCGCGCAACGAAGGCCCTGTAAGTCTGGTTTTTGGCCAACTCGCCCTCCCAAAAAGAATACACCCAATACAAGCTATACAACTAATAGCAACAAAACCCTCGACTGTCATGTAGACAGCAGGAACACCACTCCGACCCAGAGGTCACCAGCGGTCATCTCATTCTCGCCACGCTCCTTGCCCCTATGCGTCCACGCGTAAGCGCTATCAGCAACGAACGCCACAATCATGGCAGCCAGCACCGCATCCCCCAGCGCCACGATGAGCGAGAACGGCTCCGTCTCCACAAGAATCTCCACGACTGACCACGCCTTCATGAAAAAACATCACACACGCAGCAAACATGTGCGCGTGGACTTTTGCCTATCAAACAATTGCTATTGTAGTATACATGACAGTTGAGGGTTTCGCTACTATTGGCTATATAGCTGGTGTTGAGTGTATTTTGGGAGGGCGCGTTGGCTAAAACCAGACGTACAGGGCGTTTGCCGCGCGCCCGACCCACGTCCTAGACTTGAACGGTGAGATACTAGATAGCGCTCGTGTTTTGGCGTCTCTCGCGTCTGAGGTGCGGGACATCTCAGCTTATGCGACCTACGTGGTTCGTAACGACGAGGCTTTGGGTGATGAGCTGGCGCGTGTTGCTGCTACCCAACCTACGACGGCTGGTCGCCGGGCTGGCGTAACTATGCCTGATTTCCTGGCTTCTGGTCGAACTGGCAGGTCGCGTAAGGAGATGCTGGTTCAGCATCGCGTGATCACCGAGTATCGTTCGTGGCAGGAGCGTGTTAATGCTGCGAACGGGGAGAGCGCCAAGTATGTGAGCCAAGGTTGGAAACGTACCGTCAATGGGTCCGCACCCGCGTATGGTGAGGATTACGTGAACCTGGGCGCTGCGAATAAGCAGTATGCGGCCATTGAGAATAATCCGTTTGCCGATGGTGAGATTGTCCTGAAAACGGTTATCCAGGGTCAGTGGTATAGGCTGGCCTTTGCCTTTGATAACGAGCGGTTCACTGAGGGGAAAGTCACCCTGCCTGCCATTAAGGTGCAAGATGGCTCGCCCGTGTTCATCTTCACGGTTGTGACGGATAACCCGGTCGTCCAGTTCGAGGCGCGCAGGCATCGTAACCAGCGGCACAGTATTAGCTGCGCCCACAAGCGGCCCTGCAAATAGAGAACGGCGCTAGAGAAAGACCACACCACGGTCACAACTCTAGCGCCACGCTCTTACGCTCAGCGTAATCGTCTACAGATCCTTCAACACCGACACGCGCTCGCCCGAAGCGAAAACACGCTCGGTCAAACTATCATCAGACCACGTGGTGCCATCACTGCCGACCCAGCGCACGTTGTCACCCAACGCGCCGACGCGAACAGACATGTAGGTCACATCTCCAACCTCAACGACCGCGCCATCTTCTCGAAAAACACAGAAATGAGAGAACGGGAAAACATACCTGTCATCATAGATGCCCATTAGTTCCGCGTATCGCGCGCGAATCTCTCGCTCCACACGCACCCCCGTTTCTCCAACTCATTAACGCCCGATAGCACTCATCCTATCACACGATAGACGACAACGCGACACCGAGGATACTCACCGTCCGCGCATCGACGCGCACGCAGCACGCCACCGCCCCTCCGTGACGAACCCCGGCACGCCCATGCGCACCTCCACCGGGCGACGAAAACGAGCGGGAACCGCATCCACAGCCCGCGCCAACCCAGCACCGTCACCAGCCTTCACAGCAGCGCGCACAGCCGCCACGTGAGCATCCAGCATGTTCTTCACGCTCACCGTCTCCACGTCACCATTACGGCCCTTACCCTTCTGCGCCGCCTTCCAATCAAAATCTAGCGGATGCCCCGCCCGCATAAGCATCTCCTGCACCGGCACCAACGCCCACAAGCCGAAACGACGCGCCACCTTCTTACCCGAATCACCGACACTGTTCATTTCAGCGACGCGCGCCAACCCGCCTTTCACCGCCTTCTTCGTCGGCAAACCGTTCTCACGCACACCCAACGCGTCCAACCACTTACCGATGGTGGAGCCACCCACGTTAAAGAGTTTCCCCAAGTCCGTGGCCGACACGAAACCGTCACTGCCCGCCCCCGGCTGTTTCACGCGCTGGTTCGCCCACCCTCGCACAAGGTTGATACCCGCGTTCTTGCGCGCCCACGCTGCCACCGCATCCACCCCCCACAACGCCACACCAGAGCAGCGAAACACCAGCCCAGCGTCCACCGCATCCTGCGTCGGAATCATCCGCTGCACGCGGCCACCATTCACCCGCTCACGCAACATGCCACCCGCCGACAACAACGCCAACACGTCACCACGCGACACACCACGATAGCAGTCATGCAGATTTTCGACGCGCGCGTGCGACGGCGACTTACCCGTCGTGTACGCCGCCTCCGGCGACTCCAGATCAACGACACCCGAAAGCCCCACCAGGACGCCCCCTTCTTTCACGTTTCTTTAACGCTGTTTTTCGCTGAAATAGCAGCGTTTCGCTTCCCCGATTGTGGTAAGAAAAACCCGCAGTCGGAAGCGGTACCGCCTCCGACTGCGGGCAGAAGCAAACCATCGGGCTTGCTTCACTTGTGCATGGCCCTCGCCATTTATGCAATCACCACACGCCCGTAACGGATGTGTAGGAGAGGCCCGGCGGGGATCTGTTGCTACTACAATAGCACACCCGCTCCGGGCGCGCAACACGGCTCACCGCACCTTAGTCGACGAGAGACATAATCCACGCAACGAGCTGCCCCGCGCCCACCGCCAAAGCAAACGGCAACGCAACCAGAATCACCATCAGCACCCCCGCCAACACCCGACCAAAAGTGGGAACCTCACGCTCACGCACAAACAAGGCGGCAGCGATAGCGCCCGGAATCGCAAAAAGCGCCGACACAAGGAACACGACAACACCAGCAGTAACCGGCATCTCAGGAACGCTCCTACCCTTTCTTCCAACAGTAACACGACTGGCGAGAACGGAACCGCGCCCGCCGCCTTCTAACATATGTCATTATACACCACATGGACAGGCGACGCACACAAAAGAGAAACCCCGTAGCCAGCAAGCGCTTACTGACTACGGGGCGGAGGCGCACAAGCGCCCCTCCTCACGGCTCCAACCATTTGTGCGATCACCATACATCACATGTGACATACGAGAGAGGCCCGGAAGGAGGTCTATCAACATTACAATAGCACGCCTACCACCAGGTGCGCAACACACCGGCAACGAGACACATGCCACACCAACAGGCGTTGCTCGCAGCCGCGCGCAGCGCGGCCAGGGGCACACCGTCACTAAGCGGCACGGCTACGACGCGAGTGCCATAACGCCTTGAAATATGACGTACCCCAGACCAACAGACGTGAATAGAGTCACAACAACGGAGGCAATCAACAACACCCAACACCTCAGTGTATTACCACCCAGCATCGAGTTAAAAACAAGAGCAACAAACGAGAGCAAAGCCACGTAAGCTCCGCCAGCAACCAGCGCCGCGCCAACGAGAACGGTCACAACAAGAGCAACAGCGAACACCTTAACCATCACCTTCCACTCGATAAAACACTATGTCAACGATCAGCCTACAGCGCGATTGCCGCCTCCAACACACGCAACGCCACCCGGTGAGCACTCCCATGCGACGCGTCAACAGCCGGGACCGCGCCGCACCGGACAGCCTCATCAAGAGCCGTCTCCGTCTCATGTGACAACGCGCTCTCGCTTGGCAGGGAGCCGTCACGGGCCAGCAGGCGCTCACGTTGCACCTGGGGCGACACGCGCAAGTACACGACCGGCGCGCCCGCATCATATAGCGCCGACACTTCGTTAGGCATACGAACGTCCGTGAAAACAGGGAACTCGCGCTCCCAGTCTATGCCCTCGACGGCGGCGCGCACCCAATACCCAGGGTCCACACGACGCACGGCTTGGCCGAGAAGCTGATAGGCGACGCGCTTCGCAGGCGTTTTCACGGAAATAAACGCCTCTTCGCCCACGCGTTCGCGCTGCGCGTCCGCGACAATCTGACAGTACAAGCCGACGAGGCCGCCGGGGAGGGGAGCGCCAGCGGGCATAAACGCCGCGCACAACGCTTCATCCTCGACAATGGCTCGCTCCACGTCCAGCGCCGACTCTACGCCGCGACGTAGCGTGAGAATATTTTTCACCGCCAGCGCTTGGCGATACGCCTCACGCTTCAATACGTCAGCGAACGCCACACGACGCGGTGCGCGCCCACCGGCAACACGAGTCATAGACGGGTGACGCAACACGTCAGCAATCGCCTCGCCCGTCGTGTCCTTCCCCGCCCCCATAGGGCCAGCAAGGCCGATACCGGGCAGCGCCCCGCCAGCAAGACGCTGACCAGCCAGAGCGCGGCGCTTATCTGCGAGGCACGCCACCTGTCCCGCCACCTCAGCGTGATCGTTTCGCACTGTCACTTGCCCTCACCCTCCACGTCAGCAAGCGCAGACTGAACGCGGGCGCGCGAAAAAACAAACATGCCCGCCGCGCCACCAAACGTAAACACGTAGGAGAGAATGTACGCGGCAACCACGACAGCGGCAGCAACCGTGTTCCCCTCGCGGGCGGCGGGAGCAAGGCCGATAGCGACAAGCGGAAGCACACACCCCACGGCCGCAACAGCCGCACACACAGCCTCAGCCACCACGCCACGACGCAGCATCAGAACAGCCATAACAGCCAGCACGGCAAACGTGACCACAAACAGGGTGTTAGGAATAAGAATCACGATGCTACCTCTTTCCAGTTTCGTTTCCTCGAACTGAACACCATTGTACACGATCAGCAGGAAACGCGCAGCGCCAACACGCGGACAAGAAAAGATACACGCGCCACACGCGAGCACTGACAGGAGGAGGCACCGCGCGTCAACCAGCGCGCCACAACACGGTGGTAGAAAGCACGCGCCCCGCTACTGGAACGCGCCCGCCATGCACTCAACGCCAGCCAACACGCCAGCGCCCACAACGCCGTCATCCACCAACGCGCGCACACCATCCACCACGCGCTCCCACGACACAACCGGCAGCACGCCACGCGATGCGAGACTATCCGCGCACGCCTCCTGACGCACCACGTTACGCGCCAGCTTCACCAGCCGACACAACTCGCCGCGCCCAAACGTGAGCGCAACCCTGTCACGCGCAGCCTGACCACGATAATGCGCCACCAACAGAGGCAACGGAACACGCACACTCTCCACCAGGGCGCGACCCACCGCACCATCACGCCACAACACACCACCATAGTCGCGCGCCTCAACACACACCTGATCGGCACCAGCGAGCAGGCGTGCGAACCGGCCAGCAGTCACACACAAAGCGTCAACGCCACCAGCATGAACATTCACAGCGCGCACCTTATCGTCAACGCTCGCGCCCACAACCAGCAGGTCACAATCACTATCCCAATGGTTCAGGCCGTGGAGCCAGGAGCCGCGCAAACACACGCCATCTACGCCACCAACATTCTTAGCCCACGCAGCAAACGCCTCATCAGCTCGGATAGCATCATACGCGTCAGCGCGCGCCAACACATACGACATTGACGCGGACGGGGAAAGCGTCGAGCCGCCTACACGCGCACTCGCCGCAATAGTACCCACTGATCGCCTTGTGGATGCCTGATCGTTCATAGCTCAATCATAACACAGACGTGCGGGCGCGTCAGCGGCGGACACACCGAAAATCAGACGAGCCGCCACCTACGGGCACGTTCACCACCAATGATTAGTCACCCAAAAACGGTACGCGGCCTCCCACGACCCGTAACGACCCACCGCATAATTATTTGCCCACCGTAGTTGAGTCACTGGGTTATCGCGCCAGTCAGCGCCAGCGGACGCGAGCTTACCGGCAGGAAGCGACTGAGGAAGCCCATACGCGCCGCTCGAACGATTCACCGCATGGTAATCCCAGCCGCTCTCGTGGGAGATAATGTAGTCCACGTACCCGAAATCAGCGTCGCCGATACCAGCTGCGCGCATCCAATCCGCTTTCGACCCTGACGGGTTAAATGCGGGCGCGGGCGCTTGCGCAGTTCCACCGTCACCGACCGCGCCGCCATCCCCGGCGGCTCCCGAAGCAGTGGGCGCAGCGTCGCCCGCGCCTGCGTCGTTACCAACAGTCTTGCCGAGCATACGGTCCACGTCCTCGCGGCTCGTCAGCGAATACAGGGGCGCACGGTACCTGGCCGTCACCACGCCCGCGCTGTCGGTCTCCTCGCTTACTGGCGACGCCGGGTCCACACCGGCAGCAACAAGCGCCTCCGGCGACACGGGCTTTACGCCGACCTCGCGCACTGCTGGTCGCGCAGCCACCGTGTTCTCACCCAACACGACACTATGGACGCGCTCACCGTCGCGCTTGACTGAGAACAACTCTACGTCGCGTGAGCCGTCAGAGCCGGGTGTGAGCGTCCACTCACCCACCAACAGGCTATCCGTGTCGCGCTTCTCCTCCACGGCCTTGTCCGCCGTGGAAACAGTTTCTTCGCCGCGCCACACACGCACCACGCGCACCACCACGCCACCGTCAGTGTCCAAACCCACAGTCACCTCGTCTAGCGGGCCAACAGTCACGCCAGTGGACACGGCCACATCACGCGCCGACACGCCACAATCAGCAACAGCGTCCACAGACTTACCGTCAACGACAACCGTCACCGGAACAGGCGTATCGCCGCTGTTGACGGGCACGCCCTCCTGAGAGGGCGCAGACGCCGCCACGCCGGCGGGCGCGTCCGCGAGAGCAGGCGCATCGCCCTCAGCGCCCGACAGCAGAGCGCCATCATCGCCCGCGCGAGATCCGCGAGACGAGGACGCCGCGCCGCGAGCGTCCGCCACGTCACGCAACACGCCCACCGTGTCAGGCCGAACAGTCCCCACAGCAACCACTCCACCCGCGCCGTCGTGAACAAGAGCGCTCCGACACCTCACCACGCTCACAGAGTCCACGCCACCCAGGGGCGTGCCCACACCGGGCGTCACCTGGTCGCAGCCGCGCAACACCACCCCACTATCGGCGAGAAGATCACCGACGGTTTGCCCCCACGACGACACCACTGTATCCGCTTCCACGCTCCCGAGCGCAGAACTCACGCTCACGCGCGCGCGATGATACTGGGAGGACACGCCGTAAGCGCACGCACCCACGACCGCCAGCGACGCTACAGCAGCGCACGAGAGAACCATGCGAGCAGACGCGCGACACAGGCGCGCGTTAACACTAGCGGCGAACAGGCGGAAACGGTGAAGAAAAGCAGAAAAGGAACCCAAACCAGCATCCTACGAAGCGAAGAGGAATCGAGCGCGCTGAAGCGAACGTAAACGCACGAACGGCGACGCTATTGACGATAGAGACGTTACGAGTGGAATATCTGAGGAGATGCCGGGATTATGGGCAGGAAGAATAGTAGCCCCCAAAAAACGAAGTATGGGCAGCGCAAAAGCGATGGCGCGTGGACGCCGTGCACGGCTAAGCGGTTCGGGGTGCGCGGCTGTAACCACGTTGCGCACGAAAAGCTCACTCAGGAGGAGGCGCACCAGCGTAACGCGGAGGCGTTCGAGCGCGGGTTTACGCTCCCGCCGGACGACCGTAACGTACAGTTTTTCATGCGCGATAACGCCGGTGACCCGTTGGCTGGCAGCGTGATGCGCGCCTACATTTTTAACATGCGTGAAAAAACGGGGGACCCTGATTGGATGCCGGGTCCCGTGATCGGTTCCCCGAACTGGCTCCTCTACTACGCGTCCGAGAACCTACCACCCGACGCCACCCAGGAGCAGGTGAACAGGCTCGTCGCCGAAGCCATGAGGCGGGGGCTGCACGAGGGTGTCCATGGCGGGTATTTCAGTCGCCGCGACCCGGACACGGGCGTGGAGAGTCATTTCAACCTCCCTAACGCCCCCGGGAGCGCCATTATCCGTACTCCCCCGCCGCGCGATAACCCGAACGCTCCCACCATGTACACGACAATTGCGGAGAACGCGTCGGGCGTGAAGTGGTGGGACGAGAAGTCCCCGGAGTTCATGCGCCACAAACAGGAAGCCTACGACGGGCGGCAGTGGCTAGAGAGGTTCGTGTACGACGCTGAGACCCCGTTCGTGTCGCTGGGACCGGAAGGACCTGACTTGGATAAGGCGACGCTCGTCGCCAAGATGGGCAGACCAGAGCTGACGAGTTACGACCTCGGTTTCGGGCCGTCCACGTACGCGACCGTGCCCACCATCCCCCAACACCGGCTCTGCGAGAGCATTGACATCAGGCGCGGAAACGTGAACCTGTCCGGCAACTGGGGTGTCACCGTCGGGCGCGAGGGGCGCGTGTACGAGGCCGACCAGACAGGCTTCGAGCGGTGCAGCGGCGTCGTCCACGTCGCACGCAACAGCGGCTTCCGGTCCCTGGGCAGCAAAGGACACGTCAATGTCGCTCTCGACTGCGATTTCGATAGCGTCAGGTGCGGCACCATCGAGCACCTGGACGGCGGGAACGTGCGTTCCTACCACGGTAGCGCGATCCGGCACGCGACAAACGGGGCGATGGTGGAAGCGGAAGGCGCATCCGCCATCGAAACAGTGGACGGGTGCTCGTGGGTGACCGTCTCGGACGATCCGGGGACCGGCGAAAAAGGGTTCCTCACAGCGTCCACTGTGGAGATCGGCACGCAGCTCACCCACAATGGGAAAACCATTGTGGTGAAAGAAGACACGCCCTTGGAAGGCGACTTCTACCGTATCGGCAAGATCGTGGCCGACACCGGCATGGTGAGCGGTGTCGGCGCTGAGAGCGCGCCCGGCTACAAGTTCGGCCAGATCGTCAACGGACGCAAGCCCGCGCTCAAAGCGTACGAGACGCACGCGCGCGCCTACAAGGAACGCGAACAGCACCTACAGTGGCGTCAAGCCGCCCTCGGCTGGGGCGGGTACGGTGGGGCAACGAAGAATGACGGGGAGGGCGAGTACGAGCGCGTCCACATGGACAATAAGAGCCTCTACACGGGGCGCCCGCGTTTCAGCGGCAGCCACGCGGGCCGCACGCCCGGCCAGCCGCACAAGACCCCGGGCGTGAAGCCGCCAGAGCATATGCGTAAGCCTGGCACGGACAGCGGGAAACTGTTCGCCGTGTGGGAGGGACGTAAACGCTCGCTCCCACCCGACTGGGAGAAAAGCAGTCTACTACGGGCGACACTAGAGGCGGCGTCCGCGCCCACACCGCCGCCAGCGAGCGCCAGTAGTAGCGTTCCCCCGCCGCCCGCGCCTCCCATCCCGCCGGTTCCACCGCCGCCCCCGCAGTAACAGGCGACGAAACGCAAGCGAAAGAATAACGCCCCGCAGACGCGCCCAGCACCCCCAAGAAGGAGCCTGGACGAGCGTCTGCGGGGCTTTCGCGTACCCGCGCGTACTCGCGAGCGTCCGCGACGTGAAATCGCGCCACAGGCGCTTACAGCGAATCGCGCGCCTAATTCTCAAACCACGTAAACGGCTCACGCTCCACCACGCGGCCGCGAATATACCGATTATAGGGGCGCTTACGACGCTTACCAGGGTGCGCAGTCTCACAATGCGCGATCACACCGCGCACAGGCTCCGGCTCCACCGTCTCCGTTACAATCCTAGATTATTCTAGGTTGTATGGCCTCGTTGCCAAGGCCAGCTCCAAGCCTCACGGCGCTTTTCTGCGCACGCTTGGTTCGCGCTTCACCGGGGTCCGCGTTACCAGACACTAGGTCGGAACGCCTTACATCCCCTCCACGCGCGTTTAGGGTCTCCGGGGCACTCCCGGCGACACAAATGTTTATTGCTGCGTTTAGGTCGCGGTCCATTGTGAGGCCGCAACTGTCACAACGGTAGGTTCGCTCGGCGAGGGAGAGCTTGGCTTTCACACTCCCACACTTCGAGCAGGTCTGGCTACTGCGATACCAGCGGTCCACCACATGTAGTGCCGTGCCGCTGCGTGCGGTCTTGTATTCCAACTGTCGGCGGAACTCGCCGAAAGCCGCGTCGCTTACTGACTTGGCGAGGTGGCGATTCTTCACCATACCCGCCACGTGTAGGTCCTCGATACTAATATCCGAGTACTTGTTAGTGAGCCACGTGGTGAGCTTGTGCAGCCCGTCTTGCCGCTGGTTCGCCACACGCGCGTGAATACGGGCGACTGTGGCTTTTGCTTTGGCGCGCCTGTTTGATCCTTTGGTTTTTCGACTGAGCGCTTGTTGGACGCGCTTTAGGTTCCGCTCGCTGGCCGCAAGATGACGCGGGTTGTCAACGACAGTGCCGTCCGACAGGGTAGCGAGATTCTTCACACCCAAATCCACGCCGACAGCCCCGCCCCTCGGCGCTTTCCTCGTAACAGAGGCGTCGTCTCGCTCGACCGTCAAGGAAGCGTACCAGCGGCCCGCACGCATTAATACAGTCATACGCAACACCCGAGCGCCGTTCACTCGCTTGGTGACATCTTCCATGCAGTGAACCCTGCCAATACGCGGCAGCTTCAACGCCTTCGGGTCACCGCCAATCAGGCCAAACCCGCCAGCCGTGTACGCGAACCGAGGTGTCGTCTTGCTCTTAGACTTGAACTTAGGGAAGCCCACGCGACGACCCCTCCGGTCGCCCTTTCGGCTTTTCGACCAGTTAGACAAGCCCTTCGCCAAAGATTCCAACCCGTAACTGTAGGCTTCCTTGGAGTTCTCAGCCCACCACGGCTCACCATCATCACAGACGGCCAGAGCGTCTTTGTCCATGTTCCACTGCTTGCGCAGCGCATAGAACGACTGATCTATGCTCTCCCCCGCATCAAACGCGGCCTTCACGCGAGCAAGCATCGCGTTATACGCGAAACGGGCGCCACCAGCATGAGACAGGAGACGCCGCTCCTGCGACGGGGTAGGGTCAAGCGCGACCTTCACCGCTTCAAGCATCGCGCCTCACCCCTTCCCTTTTCTCCAAGTACTAGTCAACTATAACACACTAGCAAGCTAGGACAAATTAAAGCCCCAACAGCTTACAACCCGCTGACGTTCGCCGCGTTATCCACCTCCATCATCTGTTTTGCCTCGCCCGCTGGGACCGTCACGTGCTCAAAATGCTGACACAAGCCACGCCCACGATTCTCCGGTTTCGCGCGGCACACCGACAACGGCCCCTTCGGGCCACCAGTACGCCCCAACACAACACTACCCACAGAAACCAACCCCCACAACCAGCAATAGATAAGAAACAAGCGATATAAATCGGGAAGAAACGCAAGCAACACAGCGTCGCCGAGCCGCGAGCACACGCGCCTTCCCATCATAGCTCGCACACCCCGCCACTGGTACCCCAACACATAGTCGGCGAGATACGCGAGCGGGAGGAGATGCGAACAGGGCCGAGACGCTCCACTACTCTCACGCATGAGAATAGAGGCTGTCTCGGCCCTGTAACTATCGAGGAAACGCTAGGTGTTTAGCTGCGCTTGCTCTTGCGGTTCACCACCAGCGCGGCCAACCCCACTGCGGCTGCTGCCACCAGCGCACCGGCTGCTGCCACCACGACCATTGCGTTGCCGCCGGTCGATGGAAGCGCGGACGTGGAATGTACTCCCACACTCTGCGCGCCACCGGCTGCACCCACTTGGGGGTTGCCGGTACCGGCTTCGTTTGCGGTTTGCTTGGCTGCTCGAAAGGGCTGCTCGTGGCCCTCACCTTTCCCTTGGGTGGCTTCCCCAGGCTTGGCGTCAGTGTTCGCGTTTCCGTTTGGTGTGGCCGATGTGCCGGGTGTTTGCGGCTGCTCGTCGGCTGGCTGCGTCGGGGCAGGGGCTGGAGCGGGCTTGCCTGCGTCGCTGTCACCCGTGGGCTTGTCAACTGACGGTTCCGGTGTTTCCGGCTGCTTGTCGCCCGGCTTGTTTGCGTCGCCTGTTGTAGCGTTGTCGTTCGCGCCCGGGGTGTTTGGCTTCTCGGTCGCGTCGCTGTCGCCAGACTGCGTGTCAGAGGGGCGCGGTGCTGGCGTCGGGTCAGGTGCCGGTGCTGGCGTCGGGTCAGGTGCCGGTGCTGGCGTCGGCGTTTCCGGCACCGCGGGCGCGCTGGGGTCTTTCTCCCAGACGCGCACGTAATCGACGAGCATGTCGGAACCCGCGCCCTCATAGTCGTGCACGTATTTGGTGGCGTCCACGTACTCAGTATTCTTGCCATCGTCGCTTGCCAGGAACGTTCCGCCAACCATCTGGTTGAGGCGCAGCACCATGCCGTTGCCGTCCACAGTGAACGGGTTAGCGCCACCGAGGTCAGCGTACTTGACTGTGTGACCGGCCACGCCGTCCAGGTAGAACGTGATCTTGTCGCCGTCCTTTTCCACGCCGTACGTGTGGAACTCAGACTGGCTGGTCCCGTCGCCGCCGAGCTGGCCGCGATGCTGCTCACTCTTGAGCGGGTTGGATGCGCGGGGCGTGTGCGTGTTCGCCTGCAAATAATGCGGGTCCCACCCCTTGGACTCGAACGCGTCAATCTCACCGTTGCCCGGCCAGCTCCCCTTACTGCCCGCCATCCAGAAGCTCGCCCACGACGAGCGCCCAGCGGGGAGCTTGATGCGCGCCTCAGCGTAGAAGTCACCTTGCGCCGCGTACTTGACGTTCCCGTTACTGTCCCTCGTTTGGATCATCGCGGACGTGAACGGGGCCGCGTACTCGATTTTCTTGCCGTTCTCTGTGCGCGTGCACGTGCGGTCCACGGTCTCCATGCGCTTAGTGTCCTTGTTCCACTTTTCCCGGGTTGGGGAGTAGCGGGCGATCAGGTGCAGGTTGCCGCCGGACACGTTCACGTTCTCGGGGCTATCCGTGTAGTGCGCCTGCGTTCGCGCGTTCGGGTCGAAGCACGAGTAGCTATACCCCCATTTGGAGGTGTCCAGCGCCTCGCCGTCGAACTCGTCTTGGAAGCTGATCTTGTTGTATCCTTGCGCGCGCACCGCTTCCGGCACGGGGGACGCGCCAGCGCCGTCCGCCCACACGGGGGACGCACCTCCCGCGCCGACGACACTGCCTGCAATGGTCGCACTCGCCGCGAACGCAAACAGAGCACGGGAAAGCCCGCGACGAGAACGCGGACGATGTGGTACGTTGTTGCCACTTGCTGTCATATAAAACCCAGCATCCTTTACCTAGGGGTCAAAACTTACCCTCCGCAATAGCGCGCGACAACGCAACCAACAAAACCCCACAAAACACCGGGAAACCGCCGAAAACAAACGATTCCCGCACAGCGGAAAAGACGCGGGACCCGCACGCGAACGCACGCCCCTATCCGCAACACTCGCCATCGCGGACGGTTGACCGAACGGCGGTCAGCTTCCCCGCCCCACCATGCACCGTCCGCTACCAGCTCGCGTGATCGGCGCAGTAACGCGCCACCCCCCCACACCGTCCACTTACCGCGACGACGCGAGCCACCCACAAGAGCGGCCACACTCACACCCGCACGCAGGAAAGCTCACAGCACTCCACACAAAAGAAAGAGCGCCACCCTCACCCCACACGAAAGAGGGGAGGAGCGGCGCTAAACGGCGAAACACCTAGCCTAACTGTCACGACATGCGCAGAAACCCCTCCACGCGCGCACGCTCATCATCCGTCAACGATGCGTCACCCACCGGCCATCGCCCAGCAGCGCGGTTCTTAGCGCGCAACTCATCCAGATACGCGGCCAGCGACTCACCCCAGCCGAGGTCGCTCCACGCGCACGCCTCAAACCCCCGATTCGGGTCCACGACGCTAATACCTCCAACAGTCTCATAAGAGACGGCTGTATTCCCGGCAGGCACCACGCGCAACGGATGCTGCAACAACACCATATCACTATCGTAACAAGCCAGACGGATACCCACATTCCGTGCAAAAGGCGTGAACTCGCCGTCCACCGCCTTACACGCGGCGTCAAGCGCGGGAACACCCGTCACCCGAGAGGCGGCAGCACGAACAGCCGTACTGTTCCACAACGCCAGCAGCTCGTACAGGTCCACGGACGTTCCATCCGAGAACTCAACGACGCCATAGTCGGCGTACACCCCGTTCAGAGAGCCGCCGCCCATCAGCATGGGAACCAGGACGCGAACCCTGTCACCCGGCAGCATGTTCGCCTGGTTCTTCTTACCGCCGTCCGCGTACATGAAAGAAAATGACCCCACAAGAGCCTCCATAACATTCAACCGCCGCAACCTAAACACTCACGGCATAACAATCTTCCCAACAAGTTAAACATACCACGACTCGCGGTCACCACGCAACGCAAACCCGCGCCCACGCCACGGACACGCCCACAGCAACAGAGCGGACGCGGCGGCGGGCACGCGCCCGCGCAGGCGGCAACCTGAGCCGCCCCGTCCACAAAACGAAGTGGGGCGAGACACCACCAAGAAACCTTGGGAAGCGTCTCGCCCCACAATCACGCGCCAACCAACTAGCGCGAGGCCATCACCGGGTCACTTGCCGCGACGACGAGCTGCGGCCACACCAGCCGCGCCGCCGCCAGCAAGCAGACCAACGCCGCCCACAAGAGCCGCCGCGCTCGCGCCCGTCACCGGAAGACTCACAGCAGGCTTACTCTCCTGCGGAGCAGGCGGAGCGGCCGGAGGAGTCACCGGAGTGGGCGGGGTAGCCGGAGGAGTGGTTGGAGGAGTCGTCGGCGGAGTCTGAGGCTTCGGCTTCGGGTTAGTCACAGCCTTAGACGGATCACCCTTCACGCGCTTACCGGACGGGTCATTGCCCTCCGGGTGAGCGGTGTTCTCAATCTTGTCGGCGTCCACATCCTGCGCGGATGCGACCGACGTTGCAAAGCAGTCCATGGACTCGCCGATAGCGAGCGTCGCGACTGGGCACGACACGTCCGTGAGCGGGCTAGTACCCGTGTACTCGTCCTCAACAACCTTCACATCATTGAGGATTGTCTCACCGTCGTTCGTGACCTTGAACCGCCAGTGCAGCGTGTCACCCTCAGCATACTGCGGCTCGTCCACGGTCTTGACGATACTAATGCGGGGGTTGGGCTGCTTGATCTCAAACTCACCCTCCCACTCGCGCTCTTCTCCGCTGTTCGCCCACGTGTCGATAATACGACCGTCACCGTAAGTCGCGGCGTTGCCGCCGCCGAAGTCTCGCTCGTCAACCTTGTTGGCGCGCGCGTCGGTGACACCATACCAGCCGTGAACGCCCGCCTCCGTCGCACTATTCACGCCATCCATGGCGCTGGCCGCACCCGTGGGACGCGAATCGAACGTCGGGCGGCTCAGGTTCGAGTCATCCCAGTACACGGTCGCATCCCCGGCCGTGCCGCCATTCACCTGCGTGATCGTAATACCACCCAGGCGCTCCACGTCATCAAGCATGATATGGAGCTGCGAACGACTCTTCGCAGTGAGCTTCCACTTCACCTTCTCAATGCTGTCACCGGCTTCTACGCGGACCTTCGCACTGTCGGAGCCGGTGAACTCCTGGCTCTTACCGGCAGCCTCGAACGCGTAGGTGACTTCCGGGTCAAGGCCGGTGATCGTCGCATACCCGTTACCGGACGTGGGCGTGTCACCCGCCCACGCGACATGAGCGTCAGCGATGGTTTTCACCTTCGGGACAATAGTTTCGGGCAGATCAGCACTCGGCTCCTCGAAGAACATATTGTACACAGTCGTTGACGGCGACTCATTGTAGTTCTCACCGAGCAGCCAGTTGTTCGTGTTAAGTTTACGAGACGCTGGCGCGTACGCGTCCAAACCACTGTCCCACTCCACGTACCACGTGTCAAGGGACTTGTTGGTCGGCTCGTACACGGTCTGACCGTCAACGGTCGTCACCTTGTTGATGCCACTGGATGTGGCGGCGATAACGGACTCGATACCGTTAACGCCCTTCAATTCCAGCTTGTACACGTAGCCCGACGAGGACACTGGGTACATGGTGAGCGTCCCAGCGTTAGTGCCGAGCGTGCTCTCGCTAAAACCTCCGTCAAATCGCTGCGACAAATGCAGGCGCTTGACCCACAGGCGGCCCGGATGCCTGTCGTTGCCAGTGTAAACACCCATATGCCAATCCTGGTCACCCTTGTCGCCGCCGCCGTTAATCTCGCCCGACACGTCCGTGACGGGCTGGTAAGCGATCTTCCACACGCCGTCAACGCTCGCCGCCGGGTAGTAGCCGTCAGCGCCCGCAGTAACGGACTTGCCGTCCTGGTCGGTGACCCCCTGCACGCCACTGTTGAGGGCTGGGTCAATCCATAGCTGCTCGCCTGCCTTCACGTAGGCGTTAAACTCGTTCGACGCCGCAACCGGGATCGTGTCCGGCTTCTTTTCCGCGTAAGCAGCTCCAACGCCACCCACGTGACCATTCGGCTGCACAGCGTTCACGCCAGCCGCCGCAAGTGGCGCGCCCACAGCGAAAGCCGCCAACGCCGCGCCAGCCACGCGACCGGCACGCATCTTACTCATAGTATTCATCTTTGCCAAAAGGCACACCTCTCATCTCATTCCGCCGCACAATCCGCGACAGAAACGACTTGTCATCCGGCTCCCGCGCGCACCCGCGCTCACGCAACAAACGCAACCGCACGCCAGGCGCGCGAACCGAAACCAACTAGAACAAACAGTAAGTTAGTTCACGAACAACCAATATCGCAAACCAACAGGTAGAAACGCGGCAGACGCCGCATTGTCACATACGCTCATCATCCAACGGATCAACGCCACTGTTTACCGCGCGAGCCAACGACGCCAACGTGCGAGCCGCCTCATGACGCACTCGACGCACGGCAGCTCGCGCCTCAACGCCGTCCCACGACAAACGCGGAACAGGCACACCCGCAGGCTCCACCCGGCGACGAGACCCCGCACGCTCCCACCTGATGTTACGACGCACACGCCCCGTCTCACGGTCCTGCAACGTCCGCCAATCCAACCCGGACGCGAAATCGGGGTCAGATAGCGCGTCATACGCCGCACGCAGCTCACTGCCACGCTCACGCGCCGCACGCACAGCAGCGTCACCCAGCAGGCGAACAGCCCCACCCACCGTCAACGAGTCGTCACCGGCAACGCTCGCAGCAGGACAGCCACCAGGCGCGGGACAGTCGCCGGGGCACGCCTCAGACACAGGGCACTCGCCGGAAGAGGCCGGGCACTCGCCGGGGCGGTAACCGGAAACACCTTCGTCAACGCCGCACGCACTCTCACCTAGCGCACACCCGCCAACGCTACACACACCAGCGTCAAAACCGCACTCAGCATCGCACTCAACGCCAAGGCCGCAAGCAGAAGCACCGCACTCACCCTCGTTTTCGCTTCCCCCACGGTCGCCAGCAGCGGACACGCCCTTCACGCCCACAACCTCAAACACCGGGAGCGAAAACACGCGCTCAAACCCAACAACACTACCGCGAGCGCGAGCCAACTCAAATCCAATAAGTCCCTCATGCTCACCCTTGGTCGTATCCCACATGTTACCGGAACGGTCCACCCACCTGTAACCAACCAGAGTATGCGGAGACACAAGACGCACACTCACATCAAAACCCGCAGCCTCCAAACGCGCAACCTCACTGTCACGCTCCACCTCACCAACCGCCGACACGACCTCACACACACGACCACCACCAAGCGCAGCCAACACCTCAGCCGCACTCACCCGACGACCATACACGCGCGGACGAGGAACAAACGCCCCACTATCACGCACCCTCAGCGTCCACTTGCGATCCTTAAAAGTCCGAGACATACAGCCCCCTCAAATCATGCACCACCTGCCACCAACACGCCGTCAGCACACCGGGCACGCCATCAACTACTACAAAACCGCAATAGCGCACACGCCCACAAACTTCCATTTACTTCTAATTTTCATCAAATTTGAAGCAATTATAAGAAAGGCACAAAAGCGGCGGGCGACGCGCAGCCACACCCAAGCCACACGCGCCCGCCATAATCGCAAGGCAGCGAACCGGAACCCGCCCCAGAAAGACCAGAGAGCGCCCCTGACTGCGCCTACTCCCCGCGACGACGAGCAAGCTCACGACTCGCATCAGCGCGACGACGATCAAGCTCACGGCGAGCATTAGCGGCAGCCCGGCCAATACCCTGCGCAATCGCCTCTAGCGTCTCCTCACACACGTTCGGATGCTTGATCGCCAAATCCTTAGCCCAGTCGTTACCCCACACGGCTGCAAGATGCAGAACATCACCGTCAACATCATCCTGCATAGAGACAAAGGCCAGCGCATTATCACGCACACGCCTACTACCATGCACCAGAGCAGCGAAAGCCTTAGCAGGCAATCCGCGCACGCGCCCCACAGCCTCGCGAACCTTCGGCATGTCGCTCGCAGCAAACAACACCAGAGTACGCTCTAGGTTCTCAGCGTCCTCGCCTTCCGCGCCTTCCTCCCAAAGAGCGCCAGCAGCCACCACGGCCAACACCAGCATATCCTCCATGTCCATCGACGCGACCGCCAGAAGAAGCTCAGGACGATTATCGCCCTCATCATTCAGAACAAGCTCACGGTAAGGGGAACCCTCGGGAAGAATGTCCCACATCTCCTCGTCCTGGTAGCGCATAGTCGAAACATCCATCATGACAGCTCTCCTTTTTCAACGGCGGCTCGTAACAATTCCCATACTAGCACGAAAACCATGCGTGCGCGAGACAAAAACGCACTACACCACAATTCATCACGCAACGAAAACCCCCCTCTCGCAGACGTTCGGGAACCATCCCGACAACACCCACGAGAGGGGAGAAAAACCACAAACTATGCGGCTCACAGATCAGGCGTAAACAATCTGCGCGCACTCCGACTCGTCGTCCGGCAGAACGAGAGCGTACGCCTCAAACCCAGCGACCTCGTTCAGGCCGTCCACAAACTTGGTCAACAGCTCACGCAGGCGCTCCATCGTGAACGACTCCGACAGCCGGTACATAACATGCTGGTCAACACTGTCATTGCAGCCATCGTACACCGTGCCAAACTCATTCCACACGCGGCGGGTACGAGTCTTACCACCCTCGCGGAAACTCTGCGTATGGAAGAAACGCGCCTCGCCACCGCAGTTATGAGCGTTCTTCAAGATGACGTAAGAATCAATCTCATCCCACGACTTCTCAGCGACGCTCTTATCGAGGTACGCCTGCTTATTGAAATCGTCCGGCGACGCGCAGCACGAGCACGAACCCTTAAAAGTCATGGCGAAAATGGGGAGCTGATACTCCTCCTGGAGCGCCTTCGCAATGCTCAGCGCGTCCTTCCACGTAGGGAGAGCGTTGTTCTTTTCCATGATCGTACTCCTTAGATTTTTGCGTTTTCGTGTTGGCGCTTCTTACCCTCGGGGTTAGCGCGCCCATCCTGCCGGGAACGCTACCCCCGTTCACGTGAACAAGCATACCACGCGCAGGGCGTGCCGCGCAACCACAAAACAGCGAAAGCTACGACACAACGCCTTCTCGCAACGCGCCACCAGCATCGGCGACAACGAATAGGACACGATCACTCGCCGACGGCCGTGCGGCGACGCTCCAACTCCACACGAGCCGCCTCAGCCACGTCAACGTCAACCTTAACGCCGCGACACATGGCAAAAATCTCCTCGTCAGCGATAGCGCGCAGAATCTCATCCGACAGGTCAGCGGCGCGCTCAAACACCGCGATACGACAAGCGGCGCTACCGCCATACGTCACGGCACTGTTTAAATCTTCACCGCACACCGTCTTATTGCGCACGAGAGCACACGCCACATCAGCGTCAGGAGCCACAATAAGAGCATCAAAAACCATACCCGGCATGTGCCACACCTGAGCCAGGGTAGTCTTTACTTCGGTGCTCCCCTTCCTCGCCAGCACGAGCATAGCGTCGGCCAACCGCTTGATCTCACGCGGACGATTGTAGTTGTGCTCGTAGTCGGGATTAGTAGCGTAATAATACCAATCGGTAGCCAGGTACGCCGCCGTATTATGCATCATCGTCTCTCAGTTCAGTGACGCGACAATTAGCGCCATATCGGGCGTCAATTCCTCACCGTCGAGAATCACCGCCTCAGCGTAAGGCGAACCCTCGGGAAGAATCTCCGTCAACTCGTCATCACTGAGCAGGCGCGACAAATTGGGGACAGCGTTCGCGCAGTCCTTAGTCAAAACATCGTCCTCAAACAGATCGTAAAACATTACGCACCCTTTCACCATACACGCCACACGGCGCGACTTTTCACCTGTTGACAGTAACAATTATACCACAAACACGCGTGCAACCGCAACCATCACACCGCCTGCCAACACCCCGACAAGACCGCCCGCACCCAGCGCCGCGCACCTGTCATGACACGAGGCGACGCGCATGGTTACACAAATCGAAACGCCGCGATAATTCGCGCCGGGCGGCAGAATCGCCATGAACCGCCAACGCGACCTGTACTCGCTCACTCAACGAACGGCGACGCGCCAACGCGACCTGAGCGCGCCCGTCACCGTGTACCACGAGCGCCATTTGAGCGTCCTCGCATAAATCGTCACGCCCCGCCAGCGCCATGTGGACGCGCTCACCACCGAAAACCACCAGTGATTTTTGGTCCTTGTAGCTCAACTGAGGGCGAGACGCACACTCCACCATCTCATCCTCACACATAAACACAATCGGTTTGTTACCAGGCGATACGTCGCCGCGTGAATCATCCCACCACCGAGAATCATCCCGACGGCGGGAACTGTTCGGAAATTCCGAATAGTTCGACCCGAAACGCTCACGGACACCGTGCTCCGCGCGCTCACGAACCGCATCGAAACGAGCTTGTATGTCACGCTCCACGCGCTCGCGAGTAGCGCGCATACGCTCATCAGCGAGACGAGCAGCACGCTCCGCCTTCAACCGATACAGCGCCGCATCATCCCCGTTATGGTCGCGCACAGCGCGCACATACGCTTGCGACAGTTCCGCGCGCTCCGACACGCGCCTGTCCGCATCCTGCGCCAACGCACCCAGCACGTCACCGGGAACGAATACGTTATCGGCGAGCGCGCGACGCACACTCCACACCTTATCCCCCGTCAACACCCTGGCAGCGGCCTCCGGCACGCCAGTCCACGACGCGAGCCACGTGCGCGTCTCCTCCCCGCACTCGCGGGCAGCAGCCTCACACAGCGCGTCCACGCCATCGCCGCCGCGCGTCACGAAATGAGTAAGCTCATACGTGCGCATCTCGCCCACCTTGTCCACCATCCATGCTACGCTCACGCACTCATTCTTCGACAGCAGTTCACGCGTGCGAGAACCCGGCAACGAGCCTTCCCACAGCTTGCGCGCCACCTCACGCGACAGGTCCGCTCGGGCAGCGACAGCCTCCCGCACCTCATCATCACTATCAGCCGCCAGCTTGTCCACCACGTCAGCGGGCAAATCTGCCAGCTTCGCGGCGATAGCGCGCACACTCGGCCACGGGTTACGAGCCAAACCAGCAGCAACCGCCACATCCACGCTTCCGCGCCGAGCGACACGGCGCGCCCCATCCGCATCCACGCGCTCACACGCAGCCGCCAACACGCGGGGCGTCAAATCGGCGCGCGACAGAACAGGCGACACATCATCCAACGCGTTCACCACCGCGAGCAACGCGCTCTCGCCGAGCGGCGCATCCCTGAGCGCAACACTACGAGCAACACTCTGACTGCGCGAGACCAGCAGCGTCAACTCACTATCCGACACGTCCGAACGCGACGCGAACGCCGACAACACCTTACCCCGATCATCACCCATCAGCCGGTTACGCACAGACGGACGCAAACCCACACTGTCGCGGGCGATCTTCACGGCCACGCTCTCCCACTCGCCCATAGCCGCCAACAGAACGCGGTCAGGCATCGTCTCCTCGCGCGCCACGGCAGCAAGAGCAGCATCCTCACTCACCCTCACAGCGGTCAACACCGCGTCACTGAGCGCATAATCGTCAGCATGTTTCACGCACCACATGGCAACCCCGCCACCATGACGCGCCACAAGTCCCTCTAGCGTGCCAGCAGAAACCGGGTCGCCCGCATCCAACCGCGCTTGCAGGGCGCGCGCAACCATCTTGTCGCCGCGCTCAAACTCGCGAGCAGTCTCACGCTCCCACGGGCGCATCCGCTCATAATCTTCCGGGCTGCGACGCAGGTCAATACCCATCACACTGATCTGCCAGTCGGTGAGCAGACGGTTCTCTACCAGCACCTTCGTCACCCGCAAGCGGTGCCAGCGGATAATCTCAGCCAACGCCTCATCGCCCACCCGATCAGCATGAACGCGCAAAAGAGCCACAACAACACCCTCGTTGCTATCGCCCGCCAGAACGTCCACAAAAACGCCGGGGAGGTTACGACGCCCGGCGGCGACGCGCCTGAGCGACGGGTCAGAAGCAAACACATAAGAAGCAGTCTCCACAGGAGAGCGATTAAGCTCCGAGCCGATACGCAGAACGCGGTCAACAGCGCACACGTCATCCTCGCGCACGCCACCCCACACGCGACGCAACTCATCCACAGTAGTGGCGCTCATAGCTCATTCCCCTTCTCGGCAAGTCCCTTGTTTGCTTTCCGCCCGCACGTTTTACTCACGCACGCTTGTCCTGACACATTCAATAAAACCCATCATAGCACACGAGTAGGCACGGACGCGCGACAAACACAAACGACCAGAGCGAGAAGCAAACACCGCCCGCAACCACCAAACGTAGCGCACGCCACAAAACGCTGTTTCCAGCTTGCACGCTCGCGTCTACACATGCAGACTACATGTTGTCGGCGGGAAACAAACCGCCAAAAACCAAACAACCCGCCCGGCGGTGAAAGAAACATCCACCGGGCAACACCACAGAAAGAGAGACCAACCATGTCGAACACCACCTCTATCAAGGGCTTCATGAACTTCCCGACCCAGTTCGCCGACGGCACCGTCATCGGTAACGAGGACGGCGGCCCCGCGTTCCTCCAGGGAGAGACCATCACCGAGGTTACGCCCACCACTGGCGCGCTCGCAGGCGTCAAGGTCATCACCAAGCACACCACCGCCCACCCGACGCGCGACATTGAGGTCGGCGAGGGTGAGCGCGCCCTGGTTCCCCTCGTTACCGCGTGGGCGCTCACCGATATGCGAGACAAGGTTCTCGTCCCCGGCCCCATTGACCACCGCGAGGGACCGGCAATCGTTTACAAGGGCCTCGCACGCTTCAAGGGCGGCAAGGACATGGCGTTTGGCAGCAACATCGCCCCCATCACGTTCGACCCGGAGGACGTGGCGGAGATCGTTAACCTGACTCCTCACCCCGTCGTGTTCAAGCGCGACGGCATGGACGACCTTGTTATCGAATCGTCCGGCTCGGTGCGCGCCGAGGAAGAGTTCTCTGAGGAGCCGACCGAAATCGTTGACGGCATCCCCGTCTACGACCTGTCCTACACGGGCAAGATCATCGGCCTGCCCGACCCGGTTCCCGGCCCCATCTACGTTGTGTCGATGATCGCCGCGCAGGCCATGCTTGCGCTCGGCATCAAGCGTGGCGACGTGGTGTCGCCCAACTTTGTGCCCGCCCTCGGCGGCGCGCCCTCCGTCACGCTCCACATCTGAGCAGGTAAGACGCACAGTAAGCCCCGACATCTTTACGCTTGCCGGGGCTTACTCACATCAGGAACACGCATGGTTCCACAAAAACTCGTGGAACTGTAATACAATCGAGTCAACAAAGCAACATAACCAGACGAGCGGGAGAACACTCATGAGCGACAACACCTCCATCAGCGAGAACACGGCGGACGCACTGTACGACGCGGCCACCGCGCAGTACGCGCTCCACACCCTAGAGCAGCTACGCCGCGAATACGACCTCGCGTCACCCGACGAACAAGAGGCCATTAACAACCTCATCGAACGGGGCGCACAAATCGTGTTCAATAGCGACCTCCCCGAAGCATACGTGACCGTGGATCAGTGGACACAGATTAGGCCGCACAAGTGGGGCATCGGCGACTGGTCTGATGCCATCCGTGAAATCTTCATCGAGGACGACCACTACGTGTCCTCGCGCGCTTTCGCGGGAGCCTGCCACTTCGAGAACCCTACCGCCTACGTAACATTCTACCCGCTCAACCGTTACAACCTAGTTTATTCTAGGCTGTATGACCTCGTTACCAAGGCCAGCTCCAAGCCTCACAGCGCTTTTCCGCGCCCGCTTGGTTCGCGCTTCACAGAGGTCAGCGTTGCCCAACAATACGTTGGCCCGACTTACATCCTCTCCACGCGCGTTTAACGTCTCCGGGGCACTCCCGGCGACCTGAATGTTAATGGCCGCGTTTAGGTCACGGTCCATAGATGCACCGCACGCGTCACAGTTAAACACTCGCTCAGATAGGGATAGCTTGGCTTTCACTACCCCACAGTTTGAGCATGTTTTACTGGACGGAAACCAGCGGTCAACCACACGCAGCGCGGCACCCGTGCGCGCGGTTTTATACTCTAGCTGGCGACGAAATTCCCCCAATGCAGCGTCCGACAGGTTACGGGCGAGATGACGGTTTTTCACCATGCCCGAGACGTTTAAGTCCTCAATGCACACAATGCTGTATGTATTGGCGATCATGGCCGTAGCTTTATGGATGGCGTCTGCTCGCACGTCCACCACGCGTGCGTGCAACCTGGCGACACGCTCCCGCGCCCTCTCACGCCGGGTGCTACCCACGATTTTACGGCTCAGCGCTTGCTGAGCCTTCCGCAACATCCTTAGCTTCGCGTTCAGGGCACGAGGATTAGGGACAACAGCCCCATCCGATAGAGTGGCGAGGTTTTTCACCCCAAGATCAACACCAACCGCGCCGCCTTTCGGCGTGCCACTGGCGCGCGGCTCTCGCTCCACAGTCAAACTCGCATACCAGCACCCAGCACGACGAGACACGGTTATACGGACAAGATGCGCACCATTCACGCGCTCATACACATTCTCCATGCAATGAACACGGCCGATGCGGGGCAATTTCACCCCGTAAGGGTCACCAGACTTGGGCGCGGTAAACCCCGTGGAATAAGCGAAGCTCGCAACACTGTTCTTCGACTTGAACTTAGGGAACCCAACACGCTTGCCCTTACGCTGACCTTTACGGGACTTCGCCCAACTAGAAAAGCCGCGAGCCAATCCATGCAAGGCCATGTTGTAGGATTCTTTACTGTTCTGACTCCACCACACAACGCCCGTATCACGGTTGACAGCAAGCTCATCCTTATTCGCGTTCCACCAACGACGCAACCCATAATGCGACAAGTCGACAGGATCGCCGCTATCCAGCGCCTCCTTCACATGAGCGAGACCAGCGTTGTACGCGAAACGCGCGGCCCCGGCATGACTCGCCATCAGGCGCTCTTGTTTGGGTGTAGGGTCAAGCCGAACCTTAACCGCTTCATAAGAACCCATCTGGCGAAATCACCTCCAAGCCTTTTCCGATCATTTACCAGCGTGGCACTTACCACAACACAATATCAGTGAAGAAGCCAAAACAGCCACACAGCAAGCACGCACCCCGTACTCATCCACAGTCCCATCAGCCTTGCCGACCTCCCAGAAGGGACACGTATTTATCTGATAGATGACGAATACCAGGTGTCGTATGGCGGGATGATTTGGCCGCCGAGAGCAGTGGACGACATTACGCCACCAAGCAGCACGATGACGTTTGACGCGTTTTGGGACGAAATGGTCACGCTTTACGCGAACCACATCGACAACGAGGACATTATGCCGCGCATCACGCACATGCCCGACACGAACATGTGATACAATCGAAAATAGAAAACGAACGAACAAGTACGGCGAACAGGGAGACGACGAAACCATGAACGCGACGAACGAGAACGTTACCGACATCCTGTACCGGGCCGCCGCAGCCCGAAACGCATACGCGCTCCTCGTTGCCCTGCGACGAGCCTACAAGAACGCGCCACAGTCACAGTGGCAACGCGAATACCTCCGACTGCGACACCGCGATGGCGCGTACATCATCTACTACACAGAGAACTACTACAACGGACAGCCATTCCTCGGACTTAACGGCGCTCCCGGCAACCCACTTGACGACGAGTGCGTAAGCGAATGGATGAACGCCGTCACCCGCATCCTCCTCGATGAGACAGCGGACAACGACGGCGAAACCGTGCGCGCCAACAAACACGAGATCATGAGCGCTCTCGCGTTCCTCAACTTCAATGAGTCCAACGGAGAGTATCGTATCCCGATCAATCCCAACAACCACATGGTTGGCATATACCGGCGACTAGCCGAGGACTACACGGCGCAGGCCGCGCAGCTCCTCAACAGCGACAACGCCCGCTGACAACGATCTTGCGACCTACATGAACTAAACCGAACGGAAAAGGAACAATACTCATTGAGTATCAAATAGGAATACATAGCGGATATTCATAATCTACGCTTGCACCCTGTTTGATAGTCGCCACACTGGTCCCCAAAGCGCCACGCGCGCTTTGGTCCGCTAGTACCCTGGCCTCCAAGCATGGTGCTTGTACCCTAGCGGGACTCAAAGGGAGTTTCACCCCCTCGGTTCTCCTCGTCCCCATTTTTGGCGTAGGAACGTTTTTCGTCCTATCCAGCCCTGGATATTTCAACGAAACCCTAGCGGGCGGCGTTTTGAGCGGCGCTTGTGGCCCAAGTTTCCTGTTTTTCGCCCGCGTCACCCTCGCCTTAGCCACACGCGGTACGGCACGGGCGGCAATGTTCGCCGCAGCGTTCACATCCCGGCCCATCACCCCATGCTCGGGACAAACGGATACCTCGTGCGTGGGGTGCGAAACGCGCGCCCCGCATTTATGGCACAGTTGCGACGTGTTCGAGGGGTTTACAGCCACGACCCAACCGCCATTCTGCGACACGTAGTGGGTGAGCCACTGCATAAGTGCGCCTCGGTTCCAGCGGCCGTTCTGCATCGTGTTACTAATCCAGCCTAAATCTTCCACGGCCACAACAGCGTTCTCCCACAAGTGGGAGAGATGAGCTATCTCTTGCGCCGCGAGAATCGCAAGCTCCCGCTTCTTCCTGGATGCGGCCTCACGGTGAAGCTGAGCCTCATCCAACGCGGACATACGCGCCTGCCGGTCGCCGAGCATCGTCGCGGCTTTCTTTCGCAAATACCTGACTTGCCGCTCAGATGCGCGAACACTGTTCCAGAGCGATTGTACCCGCTGGGAGAGCGTCGTCTCATACACTATCCGCCCTGTTTTCACATCGCGCACCACGACAGTAGCGTAGTTGTTGATTCCCACATCCACGCCGATAACATAGTCTCCCGAAAACTGCACGACAGGGTTATCGGTCACGACGGTGAAAATAAAAACCGGCTGACCGTCTTGAGCCTTAACGAGCGGTAGGGTGATCTTACCCTCGCGGAACCGCTTGTTATCGAAGTTGAAGATCAGCCGATACCATGCGCCTTGAATAACCATTTTCAGGATAATCTCGCCGTCAGTAAACGGGTCATTCTCAATACGGGCATAAGCGCCGTCCACAGCACCCAAGTTCACGTAGTCCTCGCCATACGAGGGTGGGGAGACATTTACGGTGCGCTTCCAGCCCTGGCTCACGTACTTGGAACTTTCCCCATTCGCGACCTTAACACGCTCCTCGTAGGAACGGTAAGCGGCCACAACGTTATACTGAAGCAGCTTCTCTTTACGCGACCTACCAGACTTACCCGTCACCAGAAAATCGGGCATCGCCACGCCCGCCTGGCGACCAGCATCGGCAGGTACAGATGTAGTAACAGCCGCCAGTCGTCTCCCCAACGCCACATCGTTACGAACCACGTATGTTGCGTAAGCCGAGATGTCTCGAACCTCAGACGCGAGTTCAGCCATAACGGGGCCGCTATCTAGTAGCTCACCGTTCAGGTCCAGAACATGAGATGGGCGCGCGACAAAAGCCTTATAGGTCCGATTCTTTGCCAACGCCACTCCCCCCAAAAAAAGAAATACACTCAATACCAGCTATACAAGCAATAGCAACGAAAACATCAACCGTTACACAGCACCAGTCAAGCATACAACAAAAGCCCCGGAACCGCCCCATCGTGGGGTAAAAGGTTCCGGGGCTTCACTGCACTCACACCAGCGTTCCACGCCGACAGCGAGCGTTCTCCTACCGCCAGCGTGAGACGCGCGCGTTTACTGGCCGCGCAACCCACCATCCAACAGCTCATCCACGCGGGCGGGCACCAGGGAGCGCGCGTCAACCTCCACGGACGCAGACGCGTTCACCATCATACCGCCCTCACCGGGCACAAACAGGCTCGTGCGCGCACCATCCGCCACGTCATCCAACCCCACGCCATCAGCCGGGGTCCACAGGCGCATGTCGCGCACCATCCCGTCTTTAGCGACAAACGACGTGACCGCGCTCGGCGCGCTCTCACCCGACATGTTGGTGAACCAGGAGGAACCCGCGTCAATGGAGGACACGCCCACCACCCACGTCTTATCTCCCACCAGGTACATTTCCGGCGTGTGATAATGGCCGTGAACGAAAATGTTTGCCATGTGCGCGTAGGCGATGCGCCCCGCCTGCATGTTTTTCACATGCTGACGCATTTTCGCCTGGCTCGCGCCGCCGCCAACGTGTCCGTGCTCAAAAAACAGGGCACTCTTATCGTCCGCACTGGGCTTGACCGTGCAGGCCGCATCGTAGTCGGACGGGCACACGAACGACATGTTACCGTACACGTCTGGCCGCATTTCAGCCATGCGCCTGATCACCCGCTGCACGTGAATGCCATAGTCGTCCGATAGGACGCTAGATGCGCGGTTTTTGTTTCCGACGCCCGTGCGCACCTCACAGTGGTTGGAGGGGACGGCCACGTAAATGAGGTTGTCGCACTTGGAATGGAGGACACGCAGCCCTTCCCAGATGAGGCTGATCGCGGCCTCTAGCTGGTCAGTCAGGTTCAGGTCGTTGGACTGGCGCTGCGACCCAACGTTCATGAAGTTTTCGATAATGTCACCCAGGTCAGCGGCAACAATCGTCTTGTAGTGGGGCAGTTCGGCTTCCATTTGCGCGTACACGCTACGAACCCTCTTATACAGGTTCACCGTGCCGCCATGAACGTCGGTCTTGCCGGTCTGGAAGTCCGCGAGCGCAACAACCAGCGTCCCATCCGCGTAAGCGCCAGCCCCGGCAACACTACGAGTATTGTGGTGCTTCACGTAGTCGGCTGCGTACTTGTCCATGTCAGCGCGCAAAGACTCGAACGCAACACGCTCACCCTCATCCAACGCGGCTTTCGTCTGGTCGATGTTGACTTTCAGCCACGAACCATCCATCTCCGGGATACGCAGCGACGCACGATACGGTGTCACAGCATCCGGGGACACACCCAAACGGGATGCAGCCAACTCGGTAGCCGCATCATGAGCCTCTTTCAGCGCGCGCCTAGCCCTGTCAGCCAACACCTCAACATCCGAGCCGCCATTAGTAACAGTGACATCCGTGTTCGCGTCATCGTGAACGCCCACCAGATTTGAGTCCGCGTCCGAGGCGACACCCTCAACAGCTACGCCAACCGTCGTGACCGTGTTACCCGCCCCATCCGTAAACCACGACGAACCCGCATCAACATGCGACTCGCCAACCTCAAACGAACCAGACACAACAACAGGAGACGAGGGTGTGGGAGAAGCAGCGTTAGGTGCCGAAACGGCGGGCGAAACAGCAGGTGAACCAGCGGGCACAACACCCTGGATAGCGGACTCAGATCCGCGAGCATCAGACACGCCGGCCACGCCATGAGCACTATCAGCCCCGGAAACGCTCTCCCACACGTCAGCGACCACGCGCCCCGGCACGCGCGCAGCAGCCTCAAAAAACTCCGGGTACCTGCGCGCCACGCTCTTACGCCTGTCACGCACAGACCGCTCACTCACACCAAACACGCGCCCCAAAGCCGTGTTCGCCATATGCGCCACGCCACTATCACGAAGCAGCGTGTCAGCGAGAACAGCCGCCTCATAATCGCTACCGCCCGTCACGTCGCCAGCGGGAGCCTGCACGCGCTCACGCGCAGCCTCCACACCGTCAACAAACTCGCCAAGGAACGCCCACGCGCGCCCCAACGACCAGGAGCCGCCCACGTTATCGCCCGTCATCAACAAAAGTCCTTCCCGCGCCCACACGCACCCCACAAGCAGCCACCAACACGGCGGCAACGTCAAACACAGGGGCGCACGTAAGCGCGTCACAAATTACACTCACCATCAATATAAGCAGCAAGACGTACAAACGTCAAAACCTCACCAAAACACGCGAACAGAACACCCCATACCCAAAAGAAACGCAAGCGGAACATCAAACACCGCACGCCGCAGTAACAATCGTCTTGGCAGACGCCTTCCCCTTTACCGATATTACTTACATATGAAGCCGTTTTACGTGAGTATCTGAGGAGGGGTGCGTTGGCTAAAAACAAAACCTATAAGGCTTTCCTTGCGCGCCCAACCTATATTCTGGACGCGAACGGCGAACTACTGGACAATACACCTGTCTTACTGTCCCTTGCGTCTGAGGTTCGGGACATCTCTAGCTATTCGACATATGTCGTTCGCAACGATGTGTCTTTATGGGACGAGCTGGCTCGGGCTACAGCGACATCACCCGCCGTGGCTGGTCGCCAAGCTGGCGTCACCATGCCTGATTTTCTGGTAACAGGCAAGTCTGGCAGATCGCGTAAAGAGCGGTTGATGCAACATAATGTTGTCGTGTCTTGTCGTTCCTGGCAGGAGCGAACCAAAGTCGCGAACGGGGAAAGTTCCAAGTATGTGAGCCAGGGCTGGAAACGTACCGCAGACGCTTCCCCACCCTCGTATGGCGGAGATTACGTAAACCTTGGTGCCGTGGATAAGTGGTATGCGGCCATAGAAAACAATCCCTTCTGTGACGGAGAGATCGTCTTGAAGATGGTTATTCAGGGCGCGTGGCACCGGCTGATCTTCGATTTTGACAACACGCGATTCACGGAAGGCAAGGTCACTCTACCGCTCATTAAGGTTCAGGACGGCCAGCCCTTGTTCTTCTTCACCGTCGTCACCGATAACCCGGTTATCCAGTTTTCGGGTGACTATACTATTGGCGTGGACGTGGGAATCAACAACTACGCCACCGCCGTAGTACGTGACGTGAAAACCGGGAGGATAGTGCATGAGACGACGCTCTCCCAGCGTGTTCATTCACTCTGGAACAGCGTCCGCGCCTCCGAGCTACAAGTCCGTCGCTTGCGAAAGAAAGCTACGACGATACTCGGCGACCGGCAAGGGCACATGTCCGCGCTGGATGAGGCACAGCTCCACCGCGAGGCAGCGTCCAGGAAGAGGCGTGAGCTGGCGATTCTCGCAGCGCAGGAGATAGCCGACTTGTCGCACGTGTGGGGCAACGCCGTCGTCGCGGTAGAAGATTTAAGTTGGGTCATTAACACGGCGCAGCACGGCAGGTGGAACCGTGGCGTGCTCATCCAGTGGCTCACACACTACATGTCTCAAAACGGCGGATGGGTTGTGGCGGTCAACGCCGCGAACACATCGCAACTGTGCCATAAATGCGGCTCAAAGGTTACGCACCCCACGCACGAACTATCGGTCTGTGCCGAGCATGGAGTGATGGACCGGGACGTGAACGCTGCAACCAACATCGCCGCACGCGCCGTGCCACTCGTCGCTAAGGCGCGGGTGACGCGGGCGAAAAACCGGAAACTACGGCCACAGCAGCCGCTCAAAACTCCCGTGGCTAGAAACTCGTTGAAGTATCCAGGGCGTGACCGGACAAAAAGCAAGCCTACCGCGAAAAGGAAGAAACGCCATCTCGTTTCTAAGGGGGTGATTCTTCCTGTATGCCCCGCTAGGGCACAAGCGCCATGCTTGACGGCCAGGGTACTAGCGGACCAGGGCACCACCTGTAGCGCTCTGGGGACCGTTCAGGCGGCACTCAAACAAGGTAATATAGTTTACGAACGTAGACTATACATTCCTGTTTGATACTCTTTAATTATGCCTCCGCCCGCAAACCGCCACCAACTCTCTACAGCAGCGGCTCTCGCTCTCGCGTGGCCGTTCGCGTTCATTGCACTAGCGGGCGCTCTCGCGACCAAGCTCGCGGCCAACCTCATGATCGCAGTCGGCGAGCATATTAACAACACGTGGGACGCAGCCATCAGCGACGAGGACGACACTACCATCGTCACCAAGCTCACCGTTGCAAACAACCTTTGTTCTAGCTTGTTTGCAGGACAGTCTTGCGACTATCCGCTCCAAGCCTAACAGCACGGCGACCGCCGCGCACGCTTGGTTCGCACTTCACAGAGACTCGCGTTGCATGACCGCTGCGGTCACTCCGTCTTACTGTCGCTCCATGCGCGTTTAGGGTCTCCGGGGCACTCCCGGCGACCAAAATGTTTATCGCCGCGTTCAAGTCACGGTCCATTGCTAGACCGCAGCTATCACAACGGTAGGTTCGCTCGGATAGGGAGAGCTTGGCTTTCACACTCCCACACTTCGAGCAAGTCTTACTACTACCATACCAGCGGTCCACCACATGAAGCCGCGCGCCGGTACGAGCCGCCTTGTATTCTAGTTGGCGGCGGAACTCACCAAACGCCGCGTCACTGACCGACTTGGCGAGGTGATGGTTTTTCACCATGCCCGCCACGTGTAGGTCCTCGATGCTAATGTCCGAGAACGTTTCAGCGAGACGAGTTGTGAGCTTGTGCATTGCGTCAAGTCGCTGGTTCGCCACACGCGCATGGAGATTCGCCACCTTAGCCCGCGCTTTTTCGCGCCGGTTTGAGCCTTTGGTTTTCCGACTCAACGCCTGCTGCGCCCGCTTTAGCTTCCGCTCCGACTTTTGCAGGTATCGCGGATTCTCAATAACCGTCCCGTCCGACAGGGTAGCGAGATTCTTCACACCCAAATCGACACCAACAGCACCACTCTTCGGGCGTTTCGCCACCGGCTTATCCTCACGTTCGACGGTGAGCGACGCATACCAGCGCCCCGCGCGCTGCGAGATAGCCATACGCAACACTTTCGCGTCGCCTACTCGCTCAGCAACGTTCTCCATGCAGTGAACCCGACCAACACGCGGCAGTTTCAACGCCTTCGGATCGCCCTGAATAAGCCCGAAACATCCGGTCGTATAGGCGAACCGGGGCGCGACCTTGTTCTTTGCCTTGAACTTCGGGAAGCCAACATTTCGTCCCTTACGGTCACCACGGCGACTCTTCGACCAGTTAGACAAGCCCTTCGCAAGAGACTCCAACCCGTAACTGTACGATTCCTTCGAGTTTTCCTGCCACCACGGCTCACCATCCCCACCGACAGCTACAGTATCTTTATTGGCGTTCCACCAGCGCCGCAGAGCATAAGACGACAAATCCAGCCTCTCCCCCGCATCCAGCGCGGCTTTCACATGCGCAAGCCCAACGTTAAATGCGAAACGAGCCGCACCCGCGTGAGACAGCAACAGGCGCTCCTGCATAGGGGTAGGATCAAGCGCGACCTTCACAGCTTCCAACAACCGCGCCTCACCCCTTTCCTTTACTCCAAGCGCTATTCAACTATAACACACAATAGCACACTAGAACAAACTAAAACCCCAACAGCTTACACCCCGATGGGCACCGCCGTGCGCGTGCGCCGCGAGAACACAGAACACGACACCAGTGCGGCGAACGGCGACCACGAGGGCGGCGAGACAGCAACCAACACGGAAACACGCCCAGTGTTCGCGGACAATACGCCACTCGTGCCACCGCCCCCACCGCCCGCCACAGACGCGGACGTTCATGACGGTCTCGACCAAGCGAACACCAGCGGCGACGAAACGGCTCAGGCGACCGAAAAAGACACAGACGCGGACGACGAAACCGTCACCATCCAAAAAGTCGCCCTCTCCGACCTTCTCTGATAAACAACGCAAGAATCAACAGAAAGACGACCACAGCAATGACCGACAACACAAAGAAAACGGTGAACGACACGCAGCGCAGTAGGACATCCATCCTATTCACGCCCGACACCATCAACCGCGAACAGCTACCCGAACACATTGACCTCTTTATGGCCGGTGGAATCTCGGGGTTGTAAGATACTGGGTTTTAATTTGCTCTAGTGCGCTATTGTGTGTTATGGTTTACCGACAAGCGAGAAGGGAAGGGGTGAGCGCGATTGCTGGAAGGCGTGAAGGTTGCGCTTGACCCTACCCCGTCGCAGGAGAGGCGGCTGCTGTCGCACGCCGGTGCAGCCCGGTTTGCGTATAACGCGATGCTTGCGCACGTTAAAGCCGCGCTTGATGTGGGCGAGAAGCCGGAGTGGTCTTTCTGGTCGATACGCAAACGGTGGAACGCCGACAAAGACACTATCGCCGTCGGCGAGGATGGCAAGCCGCGGTGGCAGGAGAACTCCAAGGAAGCCTATTCTAGTGGCATTGAGGCGCTGGCGAAGGGCTTGTCTAACTGGTCGAAAAGCCGAAAGGGCGACCGGAAGGGTCGTCGCGTGGGCTTCCCTAAGTTCAAGTCTAAGAGCAAGACGACACCTCGGTTCGCGTACACGGCTGGCGGGTTTGGGCTGATTGAGGGTGACCCTAAAGCGTTGCGCCTGCCGAAGATCGGGCGAGTGCATTGCATGGAGGATGTCGCCAAGCGGGTAAACGGCGCTCGGGTTTTGCGCATGACCATTTCGCAGCACGCGGGGCGTTGGTATGCGTCCTTGACGGTTGAACGCGATGACAAGCCAGTGACGAATCCGCCGAAGGGCGGGGCTGTCGGCGTGGATTTGGGGGTGAAGAATCTCGCTACCCTGTCGGATGGTACAGTTGTGGAGAATCCGCGCTATCTGCGGAAATCTGAGCGGAAGCTAAAGAAAGCGCAGCAAGAGTTGAGTCGGAAAACCAAAGGCTCGAACAGGCGCGCCAAAGCTAGGGCGAAGGTTGCGCGCCTCCACGCCCATGTGGCAAACCAGCGGCTTGACGGGCTGCACAAGCTCACCACGTGGCTCACTAACAAGTACTCGGACATCAGTATCGAGGACCTACATGTTGCTGGCATGGTGAAGAACCGCCACCTCGCCAAATCCATTTCCGACGCGGCGTTTGGCGAGTTCCGCAGGCAGTTGGAATACAAGACGACTCGCAGCGGCGCGCGGCTTCACATCGCGGACCGCTGGTACCGTAGTAGCAAGACGTGCTCAGGATGTGGGAGGGCGAAAGCCAAGCTCTCCCTATCCGAGCGAACCTACCGTTGCGACAGTTGCGGCCTCACAATGGACCGTGACTTGAACGCGGCTATCAATATTTTGGTCGCCGGGAGTGCCCCGGAGACCCTAAACGCGCATGGAGGGACCGTAAGCCGAAACCACCCGTCCGGGCGTGTGGCGCTAGACCCTGCGAAGTGCGAACCAAGCGGCGGTGCAAACCGTGTGAGTCTTGGAGCGGGCGACCGTAAGGGCGCCCTGCAAGCTACCACAAGTTAGTTTGTAACGGAGCTAGACAACAAGCCGTTCACTATCGCAAGTCCCAGGCGCGCCCACGGACTCGAAAAAGACGGCAACGCGGCATCAGAACAAATCGCATGGGAATATGCGGCAATGATCCGCACCGCGTTCACGTCGTTCTACTTCGCGAGGGAAACGGTGCAGCCGATCACTCTCCTGGAACTCGGCAAACACCTCTCCCAGCCGTGGGGAAACTGCATCGTCGCCTGCGAACTCGGCTACGAGCGCGCGTTCGACGTGTACACCCAAACCAACCTCTCCCTGGAAGATACAGCTCTCAACCCAGGAGTAGAAGAACGAGCCTACGGGTGGCCGAACACCGGCTCTTTCATCGGTAAAGACGCCAGCCCGCGCGGCTTCCGAGGTAGCTACACCATTTTCTTTGACGAACACAAGCTACAGGAAGATCAGGATTTCCTCAACAAGGCATGGGAATACGCGCTCACTATCGCATACGAGATGATCGCCAAGCGGAAAGGCAAGACAGTCGCCAACCTCACGCGCAGCGGCCGCGACCAGATACGCCTCGCACAAAACCAGCTTGACACACTCGGACTCCTGTAACGAGTAAGCGGTACTCAATACGCGCCGCCGCACCCACAGCAAACTACCGGGTGCGGCGGCGCACCCGCACACAACGCAAACAAGCACGACAACCAACGTGCAAGAACAACAGCGCGACAGCGAAAGGAAAAGACAACGTGAACAACACCGGCACTACACAATCCGCTAACCCGCTTGACGGTATCACAGCCGCCATCGAAAGCGCCATCCAACAAGCCCGCGAGCAAGCAGACGTCATTATCAACGACGCGCGTGAGGAAGCAAAACAAATCGTCGCCGACGCACGCGCAGAAGCAGAACAGATCATTGCGGACGCAGGGGCGCAGGCCAACACGCGCGCACGCGCCGACATGGAACGCGCAAGCCTCGCCATCCAAGAACACGCCGCCGCACTCCACACCATCGCCCTCGGACTCACCGGACACGAAACCACACCACACGACAACACAGACGCCGCAAGCGGTGGCGCGGACGACGATAGCACGGTCGGCAGTGACACAGACACGGGCATCAACGCAGACGCCAACGAAACAGACACCGCCGACAACAACAGCGCAAACAACGCAGACATCCACAGCACGGACGCAATACCACCAGCACCCACGGCCACAGACCCCGACAACGCCACAACCGCCGCCATCCGCGCAAACGCCCCAACGACACGCCGCACAAACGGAACCACACGCAAACTAGCCCCCTGGGAACAACCACAAGAACCACAAAGCGGGACATCCCCTGAACAGGAAGAAACCCACGCAACCAACAACGCCCCAGAGCACGCAAACACCACGAAGGACGCGTCCACACCAACATGGGACGCACCCCTCATCATCGACGCACCATTGCAGCTCTAAACCCCAACGTGAACAACACAAAAGTCCCGGACCAGTTTCATCTCTGGTCCGTGACTTTCCACACACGCAGACGCAAAACGCGGAAACATGATACACTAACACCAGACAACACAACGCCACCAATAGGAGAAACACCATGAACACCATCGCGCGCCGCCTCGCCACCCTGGTCGCGACCCTCGCGCTCGCGGCCACCGCCGCCGGATGCGCCAACACGCCAACCGCAACACCCACCGCCAACGTAGCGGACTCGCAAGCCGCCTTGGACGCGTTGAACAACGCCAACGAAATCACGGCCACCAAGAGTCTGTTCTCGTGGGGTGACGAATGGGTGATCGAAGCCGACGGAAACAAGGTCGGCACCGTCACCGGGCAAGCAATCTACGCTATCGGCGACGTGTACTCGCTCACCACCATGAACGGCAACCTTGTCACGTCAGAAACCGAAGAGCTGAACGCGATCACGCATACCGCCACTCTCTACGATTGGAATAACAATCCGACAGGTACGCTCGAAGAACGCGTCCTCGCCCTCATGCCCACCGTGGACATCCACCACACCGACGCGAACGGCAGCGACAACATCACGGGGACCGCGACAACCGTTTTCGCTTCCCTCACACACCAGACCACCATCGCCGACAACACCGGAACCGTAGCATGGAACACCGAGCGCCACGCGTTCACACTACGAACGACCATCACCATCACCAGAAACAACGCAGGCGGCACCGTTTCCGGCATTGACGCGCTCATGGTGACACTCATGATGAGCGAGATTCACGACGGAGCGAGCAACAAGTAGCAAAACGGCCACGCCTGCGTCAGCGAACAACGAGGGAACGTGGTACAATACAACCAGCAAACGCGAATACGCTCTCCCACGCAGGAAAGGACCCCGCAAATAATGCTCACCATCGACGAAGCCCTCGAAAACATCGCCCACGCAACCTACCGTCGCTGGATTGAGCACGACACGCCCGGCGGGAACTGGTCGCGCCGACGCTTCCAAGAAACCGAGAACGTCATCAACCGCGACCAGATACGCTACCTCATTGGCAAGAAGCATCCGAGCGAAAAGCGCCGACACATCGGCGGTACGCCCCTCCCCGTGCGAATTGTTGTCGAACATGACGAACACACGCGCCACGTGTCCACACTCGAATACCACAGCGAGTGACATACGCGCCCAACGAGAACAACTAAGCCCCGCCGGGCACACGCTCAACAAGAGCACCCGGCGGGGCTTTACTGCGCACACAACGCAACATGAATGGCGGCAAGACAGGGATTTGAACCCTGGGCACCTCACGGTGCTACGGCTTTCGACACCGCTCGCTTCGGCCACTCGCGCACCTTGCCAACACCGCGACAATAGCACCCGTCCCCGCCACACGCAAACACCGTGGCGGGGACGACGCATCGCGGACAGTCAACCGCCCACGCGAGTTAGGTCACTTGTAACGCAACACAACCGGAAGCGCACCGTCATCTGACAGAGCCTCCTGCAAACCAGCATCGGTAAAACGATCACCGCCACCGCTCGTCCACATGTAACGGTCAGTAACGTCATCATAGTGGCGGAACAACACGTCACCATTGAAGGCAAGCAGCGAACCAGCGGGAATCTGACTCAACTTCGTTTCAACGACGCAACCGTCGGGGAATGTCATCACGCGAATCGTACCAGCAGCCATTTTCTTCTCCTTCAATGTTCAGACTCATCGGCGGAACACCGCCTGACATCATCCACTATACCACACAAAACAAGCAGGCCGCGCGACATGTGCCCCGGCACGCCGCCCGTTACCAGTAGAAGCCGCTACACTGCGTATGCGCCCACATGAAAACGCTTCAACGCACCAACAACACGCTCCGCACGCCAACACCCACGAGAACCACCCTGTACGCGCCGCTGACGGCCTCGCAGGCGCAAAACGTGTACTGGGAGTGTCGGGCGCGTGAAAGGCCGTCAGAAGCGCTTACAGCAAATCTACCTCCCCCTCAGCGTCCGACACGTCCGCACCCGCCACGTCAGCGCCCGCCGCACCCTCAACCGACTCGGCGGACTCACCCACCACGTCTACGCGCTCCACGCCCGCACGCTCAGCCGCCGCCACGCTCACGCCCCGCATCTCCAACTCGCGCCGCAACACACTCAACATCTCGCCCACGTCAACCGCCTGACGCGAACCAACGCCATAACGTGCCTCAACATCAGACAGGCGCTCATCAAACGACACCGGAACACCATCCGGCCCACACATCATGTCAGCCGTATTCACAATCAACAACAAGTCACTCATCGCCAACACATCCGGGTCACCGTGAGACCGCACGGCATCAGCGAACGACGCCCCCGCATCGCCCAAAATCACACCACCCGCCTCAGCGTGATCGAGCTGCGTCGGCGCAAACGCATACCCCGCATCATGACACCACCCAGCCATATACGCCACGCGCGCAGACTCCTCACCATAACCGAACACGTCACGCGCCAACCAGTAACACTTGTACGCAACAGAGCGAGAGTGAAACAAACGCGCATCAGATACGCCAACAAACCCATCAACAAAACGAACACGAGCAGACAAGACAGACACTCCACAAAAAGACAGAACAAACACAAACAGACAACAAGTCGCGGCGTGACAGCCAAACACACCGCCACAACACCAATAGATAAGCAATCACGCGGACAACAACACACGCACACAACTAGCCCACGCGACGCGGAATTAACACACGGCACAGCAGCGCAAACACCACACAAAAGAAAGCGGCGGTGCACCCCTCGCACAGGAGAGACACCCCGCCACACACTCAACTAACTGCCGCCCCGCGTCAGCGGCGGCGGCTCGACACTATCACACGCCGCCGCGACCACCGGACTCAGACAGCCTGACAGCAACAGGAGAACCCGCCTTGCGGATAGTCGCCTTCGGCGTCTCCCACCCCCATGAGCCGCCCGACTTCTCCACACTCACCGACGCGCCCTCCATCACACGATAATGGAACTTACTATCGCCGTCGTCGCAACTGACAGCGGCAGGACCAGGACGCGAACCGCCATTACTGTTCACCTCATCGTCGCCGACAACAAAGCAGCGCCCAGACAACGTGTACGCCTCAGCACCATCCGCACCCCGGATAGTCAGCGTGTTCACGTTCTCACTCCACGTGAGCGCCCCCTCAGCGGTAGCGATCAGCGGATTAGGAATGAGGAAATAGTGAATCAGGAGCACCATGATTACGAACGCTACCGCCCTGGCCGTCCACCTGTTCAATTCTTCACGCTCCGATAGCGGCTCGCCCGAACGCCCACCCTCGTCGGAAAACGCGTGCATGGGGACGACAACCGGAAAAACCATCATCTAACTAACCCTCCCATAAGGACACAACAGGCGGAAGCCTCCCCACTCACACCAGTTTACCATCACTCAGAGGAAAACGCTCGTTCAACGCGCGCTCGCACTCCACCGCCTCGTCCAAACCCCAACACGAACCACCGTACTCGCGCACCCTTGCAGCCGCCTCATCAGCGCCAATCTCACCACAGCCGCCAGTAAACCGCAGCACGTAAGCGAATCCGCCGTCCTCACGCCAATCCAAATGACGCAGCATCGGGCGCTCACCCACAGAAAAGCCACGCACGACACTCATCGGGAACTCGAAGCACACCGTAGGATGCGCGCCATCACCATCAGGCGCGCCCAGCATGAAAATCGTCAACACGCCGCGCCCTACAGTGACACCACTCACAACACCCTCGACGCTGAGCGCATCCACATCCCACAAAGTGCCATCATCCGTGACAGTGACAACCACGCGCTGACGGCGCTTCCGCGCCTCACCAAACGCGTCAAAACCACGCGACAAACGCCATGCGGACAACACGCGACGCACCACAAACAACGCCACAGTGAGAACCACGACAACCGCGAGTACAACCAGCACCTTGAACACTGTTACATCCTCCTACACGACATAAGAAAAATGCGCGCCGCCCGCACGGCAACAACCAACACCACGCGGACGACACGCCACAAGCCCAGCAACCCCTATCAGGCGAACGACCGAGCCTCAAACGCCGCCACCTGGTCCACAGCGAAATCGCGCGCAGACTCATAGTTACGACCCAACACGCGACGGTACGCGCGATCCATACCGGACTCCGACTCGTCCACGTCGGCAGAATCGTACACGTCCATGAACACCTGACCCTGGACAAAAGAGACGAGCTTCCCACGGGAGATAGTAAACGTACCATCCCCGTTATCAATAACACCGTTCAGGGACTCGTGCATCTTCATCTCGTTCATTATCCGTCTCTCTTTCTTGAACCTTGCGGGCGGCCCCGTACCTCGCGGACCCTTCCAACAAAACAAGCATACCATGCCAAGCTAACACGCGCCACACAAACACGCGCAAACGTCACACGACACAAGGGACCAATACAAAGATGGGCGGCGCACCCCGCGAGAAAAGCCCGACGCCACAGCCGCGCTTCACCTACTCACCGCCGTCAACGCCCTCAACTTCCACGTCCACGTTTTCAACCTCCACGCCGCCCAGGCGATCAAGCAAACCCTTCCACCTCGCCAGCTCGCGCTCCATGAACTCACGCGACACCGGACGCCACACCGACACATCCCCGCCGTCCACAACGGGAACACCGCCGCCCTCCACGCGCGACGACAAGTCCTGTTCGCCGCCACTACTCAACGCCAACACGCTCACGCCCTCTCAATCCAGCACCGGGTACACCACGGGCAGCCGACCACTCACACCCGGCACCAACCTATCCACCGACGGCTCATCCACCTCAAACACGTCACCGTAGTGATTGGTCACGCGCCACATCTCCTCATAAGCGACACCATCCACATACGCGAACATAATGTCGCCCTCACTGTCATCCTCCACGAAAATAACCGTTCCCGGCTGCAACTCGCACACACGGAACTCACACTCCTCGCCAGTGTACCCGTTCACGCACACGAACGACGGCTCCCCCTCATACTTGTCAACAATCGCATCCACCTCGCCAGGGCGGCGAACAACAACACGCGGACTATTACGCGCCTTCTCGCACACATACTCATCCGACCGCATCACCCCACGCTCCCTAACATCCAGCCACCCATCCTCACTCTCTAGCATCCCGAGCACACGGACGAAACGAGTATCCAAACCGCACTTATCTCTCACATCAACAATCGTGCCAATAGGAAGCGCGAGCGCCAAAAACTGCTCCTCCCCGCCCGTGCGAGCGTCATACGCGTAAAAGCTGTTACCGCTCTCACCCTTTGCGTTCGCGTAAGACCACTGCAAGCCCACGATCTCCTCACGCAGAGCATCGACCTCGCTCACGCCGTCCGGCAACACACCAAACATGACATTCATTCCTTCCAGTTTACGCGCCGACACGCGCGAAACCGACGACAACTACTTCATTGGACACGCGCTATCATACCACAATGACGTGCCAGATGCGCCAGTCAGGCTACCACAACGGACGGGCACCCGTAGAGAAGATGCGCGCAAGGCGACGCGCAGACGAGACCCAGCTTAATCGCTCCACCAGGGGGAAACATATCGCGCAGAAAGCGTAAACGCCTTGAAAGCGCCATCAAACTCACCAACCGGAGACACAATCGGCGTGACACCCGACTCCTTGATAATGCGTATCGCGCCCTCCCCTGTGAGAGCAGAGCAGCCGCCGTCTATCCCAAAGAAAAGCCAGCTTACCCTCTTGTCGTCGCCGACTTCGCCGTCAAAAACCTTAAACAGCAAGCCCTCGTCCAAACCTAAGTCAACAACAGTCCCACCCATCAGAGAATCAATACAATAGTAAACCTCTTCGCCGGACCAGCTCACACCCAAGAACCCCTTGACAGTCACATTATCAACAGGCTCTCTCACTCGAACAGTAACCCTGGCTCCCTTAACAGCCTCACACAACTGCGCGTCGTCAACGATCTCACCGTCAACCTTCACCCACGCGCCCCCTCCGCACTTAACGATACGGTCACGAGACGACAACCGCTCCCCCATCCCAAACACGTCAAGAATCGCACCAATCGGCAACTCGGACGGGACAAAACGACGCCCACCCAAGTGACCTTCGCCCTCAACAATACCAACAAAATACGCGCCCTGTGACATAACCAACCTCACCCTCTACTAGATTCTTTCAACAACACTACGACTCACCCCTAAAGCGAACAACTCCGCCGATAGGGGAGATGGACGCACGATAAGTCAACGCCGTGAACCAGCGCGTACACGTACAATTCTTCATCCGACACAGTAACCCACGGCGTATCCGAACGTAGCCAATAACCGCCCGCCATGCGCATGAACTCCTGCCTATCGACGGTAAGAACAGTCCCGACACCCGTCTCCCACAAGTCGTCAGGACACCGAACGGTCACGCTTTCAACGCCATTCACACCCTCGAAAACCAGAACACCACGCTCCACGTCATCCAGCAGGTCGCTCAGCCGCTTTTTCACGTCCGCGATTTCCAGGCAATACGCGCCCAAGTCCTTATCACTGTCGCTCATCAGCGCTACCCCCTGTCGTTCACAAGCGCATAGTTGCCACGATCAGCGTCAGCGCGGAAAACCGCCAACATGTCAGCGTCAGACTTTCGAGAACCATCAGGCAACACCGGACGAGACGCGTCACCCAAATCGTCGCGCAAACGCCACACGTCATAAGCCTTCCACACCTGACTGAAAACACTCACACCCATTAGACAACAATCCTGTCACATAGACTCAACGTAAAAGTCGAACGCGCTCACAGCGGCTCACCCCACGAGTCCACTTCACGCACCACGCGCAACCGGGGTGCCTTGCACACGTCGTCAGAAACCGACACAAGCTCAGAAACGGGGCACGTCACCTCAAAGAAACGCACGCCCCGGCTCTCGTCCAACTGCGAGCGAACCAGCGCCATGCCAGGGGACGGCGACACGTGTAGGCCGCCACCGAAAAAGCGGTCATCCTTCCAGCTCTCGGAATCGTCCACCACCTCGCCAACGCGGTACACGCCGCCACGGTGGGACACTCCCTCGCTGTCGGTTGCCTTAAACAAGTGCGCCATGCCATCGTCGTCCACGTGGACGAGTGCGGCGCGGCACCACTGCTCACTCGTCATCTCGTCCGCGTCACGCTTCACAACAACGCGGCCACCCTTCACCTTCCCACGGAACGGGCCGAAACGCGTCTCCTTGTACACGGTCACGTGGCTTCCCGCCCACACAGTCGCGTTCTCGCAAACATACACGACGCACGTGCCGGACGCCCACACGCGCGCATCATCGTACGCGTGGACAATCACACGGTCACACGCCCACACGCGAACATTCTCCTGCGCCGACACGATACATACGCCAGAAGCGCGAACGCGCGCATTATCACAGGCGCTCATATCCACGCCGAGAGTGGCAACGCTGCTCTCGCCCGCCACGGTCACTGCGAGACCGCCGTCACTATGGAAAAGGCGAATCGTCTCAGTTGCGGGCGCATCAATCCTCGCGAAACGCGCGCCAGCAGGCTTGCGACGCATCAGCGCGCCTCACTCCTCCCGCGACCGCACCATCACCTGCCCCCACTCATCCATCTCAAAGCCCACCAGAGTTCCTTCGCTTTCTATAGCGTGTTTTTCTTGCTCACATGCATGATACCACACACGCCACCGTTTCTCTACACGTGCAGACACAAGCGAGCTACGTGTGATAGAACATAGGCGCAAGAGAAAACACCCCCGCAAGAAAGAGAAACACGCCGTGGCCACTAACACCACCATCAACTACACCAAGCTCGCCGACGCCGCCGCCGACACCTACACCAACGCACGCGACGCCCTGAACCACGCCGCCGCCAACCTCGCCGTCGTAGAGGGCGACCGACGCGGCTACCAGGACATCATCACCGCCGACGGACACATCGACGTGCCCCTATTCAACGTGTGGTTCACCCAGGGCGAAAAAGACGAAATCGCTCAGCGAGCATCCGCATACTACATGGCCGCCGACGCATATAAGGAATACGTGCAGGGAACTATGCAGTATTTCAAGGACTCGATGGCGGCCAGCACGGCGCTCGCCCTCATCACCGAGGTCCACCGCCTCGTCCACCAGGACAGTAACATGGGTGCCCTCCTGCGCGAACTACGCGACAGCGAAGAGGGGCAGGAACTCGCCGTCTATCCCGACTTCTCTAAGATGCTCTCGTTTGTCGCCAATTTCGAGTGCCGCGCCAACAGCGCCAAGGACGCTCTTCTCGATAGCGCATCTGACACCCTCCGCAAGGCAATGGCACCCTACAACAGGGACGCTGTGACGCTCATGCTCATCCGCTTCTTCAAGAGGGACGCAGACGAGCACGGAAACCTTGTCTACGACAACCACTACTTTAACCTCCGCAACCTCCCCACACTGCACGATGTTGAAGTCAACAACAACATGCGAGCATCCGAGTCAAAGCTCTGCACATACGACACCGAACTCACCACAGGCAACTACGTGGAAGCGCGCGAACGCCTCAGCGAGGCCATCTCGCGCGCCACCAAGAACATGTCCAGCCGCATCAAGAACGCGTAACACTAGCGCAAACAACGCAAACGTCACACAAAGACCACGGTAGAAAGCAGCGCGCACACTTCCGAGGTCGTGCCACACCCACGCCACCATTGGACAGCAACGATAGAAAGGCAACACAAATGAACGCCGCACTCATGCACGCAGCGACCAAACTACTACAAGAGCCGCCAAACCCAGAAGGCAACGCAGGGTACACACCCGTCGCCGCCAACAACAGCGCTGAGGATGCACCCGCCGCCCACAGTGTCGAGCGCACACCCGCCGCCTCCGCACGCGCATGGCACTACAGCGCCATGTCAGCCGCCACGTGCGCGCTATCAGCGCTCCTCGGTTACATCGCCACTGAGGCAATATTCAAGCGTATCCGTGGTCGCAACTAAGCGCACACGTGGCGCGGAAACGCGGTACACTAGAGCTACCAACAAGGAATACCACCAAGGAAAAGGACTAGGAGCATGACGACGCACGACCTCGTTGCCCCGCCGGTTGGAACCATCTACCGACTCAGCCACATGAGGTGGCCCACGCGCCTGCGCGAGGACGAGTATTGGCAGGTCGAACGCCGCACCGAGAAAACCGTGTGGATGCGCAAGCTCGTCACCGACACGGACGGGAAGCCGGTGCCCGGTATGACGCGCACGGACGTTCCCCTCAAACAGTGCCGGGTCCTCTTTGACGCAAGCCTGTGCATCCACAAGGGCGTGTACACGGACCTGTACAACGACATCTACCAGAGCGGCCAGTAGAAGAAAACCACACAAGCCCCGCTAGAGCCAACCGCCGCCTAGCGGGGCTTCACTATATCCACATGTCGCAACATAAAGCCTCTACACGTGTAGACATGAACGCCCCTGCCGTGATAGACTGTAGGCACCAACAGAAAACACCCCCACAGGAGAAAACACCATGCAGACCACCATTCTCTTCAAGACGCCCATGGCGATTAACAGCATCTATCAGAGTGCGAGCGTCATCGAGTTCCAGAAGTGCTACGACAGCACCACCAAGACGCTCGTGCGCATCGACGTGGAACCCTACGCGCCCCGCATCGTCTGCGCTACCGACGACACCGAATACACAGCCGTCACCATCGACAAGAACGGCACCGTCTACGCCGCCACCACCACTGGCAAGCGCGTGGCGCTCACCAAAACACCCTACACCACGCCCGAGAGCGCCGCGCTCACGCAGGTGGGTGAGATGTGGGTCGGCTCCCGCTACCACTTCTACGCCGACGAGGACACCACCTTCACCGACGAAGAAACCGGCGAACAGGTGGACATCAACAGCGACGACATCGAGGACAACCTACCCGTAGGTGCCACCATCACCATGCGTGATAGGTACACGTCCGTCACCGTCACCCGAATTGATGAGCGCTCATACAAGATCAACGGGTACGAAACAGACCACTCCGGCGCACCATACGACGCTGGGGACGCGCTCGACTTCATCTTCAAGTGGTACGGCACATGCACGCGCCACACCATCACCCGCCCATAGCGAGGCGACGCAAACCCCCTCGGCGGGACGCAACCAAGCACATGAAAGGTTGCGCCCCGCCCGTTTTTACGCCCAAAAACGTGTATTTCAATAATTTAAGTACCTCGCGCCCCGGGGTGTCCGTAAGGACCATGCGTTAACAAGCGGAAAGTCAGGTGCATGGCCGGGTATTTCATGGCAGAAAAGGCGCGGCTGAGCAAGCAACTACGACGACGCACCAGGCGTTTGGCTGAGACGGTTCTGCCCCAGCCTCTACCTTTAGTCAAAAAAGAGTATCAAATAAGGCTACCTAACCTACTTTTGTAGGCCATGTTTCCTTGTCTGAGTGCCGCCGTGCTGGTCCCCAAAGCGCCACGCGCGCCCTGGTCCGCTAGTACCCTGACCTCCAAGCGTTGTGCTTGTGCCCTAGCGGGGCGTACAGGAAGAATCACCTCCTTCACAGTTCGGCGGTGGTTCTTCCTTTTCGGCGTAGGCTTGTTTTTGGTCCTGTCCCGCCCTGGATACTTCAACGAGTTTCTAGCCACAGGCGTTTTGAGTGTCCGCTGCGGCCCGAGTTTCCGGTTTTTCGCCCGTGTCACTCTTGCTTTAACAACACGCGGTACAACCCTATCCGCGATGTTCGCCGCAGCGTTAACGTCCCTGTCCATCACCCCGTGCTCGGGGCAGACGGACAACTTACGCGTGGGATGCGTAACCTTAGCTCCGCATTTATGGCACAGTTGCGAGGTATTCGAGGGATTCACAGCCACGACCCATCCGCCATTCTGCGACACGTAATGAGTGAGCCACTGCACGAGCGCCCCGCGATTCCACCTGCCGCTGCTCATCGTGTTTCTAATCCAGCCCAAATCTTCCACGGCGACGACAGCGTTGCCCCACACGTGCGACAGATAGGCTATCTCTTGTGCGGCGAGAATCGCCAGCTCGCGCTTCTTCCGGGATGCGGCCTCGCGGTGGAACTGAGCCTCGTCAAGCGCCGCCATTCTGGCTTGCCGGTAACGAAGCAACGTTGCGGCTTTCTTTTTGAGGTCGCGGACCTGCTGCTGCGACGCGCGCACAGAGTTCCAGAGCGAGTGGACCCGCTGGGAGAGCGTCGTCTCATACACTATCCGACCCGTCTTGGTGTCGCGCACTACGACGGTGGCGTAGTTGTTGATTCCCACATCCACGCCGATAGTATAGTCGCCCGAAAACTGGACAACCGGATTATCAGTCACAACCGTGAAAATGAACACCGGCTGGCCACTCTCGACCTTAATGACAGGCAGAGTAACCTTACCCTCAGTGAACCTCTTGTTGTCAAAGTCGAAGATCAGACGGTGCCACGTACCCTGAATAACCATCCTCAGCACAATCTCACCGTCGGCAAACGGGTCATTCTCAATACAGGCATAAGCGCGGTCCACAGTGCCGAGGTTCACGTAATCCTTGCCATACGAAGGTGGGGAAGCGTTTACCGTTCTTTTCCAGCCCTGGCTCACGTACTTGGAACTCTCGCCGTTCGCAGCCTTAACACGCTCCTCGTAGGAACGATATGACGTGACAACGTTGTATTGGAGCAGCTTCTCTTTACGTGATCTACCAGTTCGCCCAGACGACAGAAAATCAGGCATGGTAACACCCGCCTGGCGGCCCGCCTCGGCTGCGACGGATACAGCGACGCCTGCTAATTTCTCACCTAGAGCCGTATCATTACGAACCACGTAGGTCGCATAACTAGAAACGTCTCGAATCTCAGACGCAAGACGACCCATGATAGAGGCGGTATTTAACAGTTCCCCACCTAAACTCACGATCGCGGTAGGGTGCGCTACAAAGGCCCTGTAAGTCCGATTCTTACTCAAACCCCTCGCACCCCCCTCACTTACCATCGCCTATACACCACCTCAATATCTTGTGCGCAACCTTCTCCCAGCCCCCACCGTTACGTCACTAACGGCAACCCGCATGACTAAGCATCGCCCCGCGTCCCGCCCGTTTTGTATCCAAAAACAAGTATTTACATAATCTAAGTACCTCGCGCACCGGGTCGTCCGTAAGGACCGTGCGTTAACAAGCGGAAAGTCAAGTGCGTGGCCGGGCATTGATGGGTGTGAACGGCGCGGCTGAGCAAGCAACTACGACGACGCACCAGGCGCGTGGCCGGGTACTAACGGTGGGAACAGCGCGGCTGAGCAAAAAACTACGACGGTGCTCTCAGCAGGTGGCCGACAGGCAGCCCCCCCACCCCACCCCCCTTCTATTTCTAGTCAATTTTGACACGGGGAAAATAAGCACACAACACACCCAAGGGCACCCAACCACCACCTCTTCCCCACCCAAAACCATCCACAACCACACCCAACACGTCCACACATGTAGACAAAACACCGCCGGAAACACACCAAAAACAGACGAAAACACGCGAACAGCAAACACGAAAACCCCGCACACCACACGGGTGCCAGGGAAACCAACAACCTATCCAATTCTCACTCGCCAGCCAGTCAGCTACGCTCGCAGCACCCAACCATCAGGCTTCGGCACCACACCAACCCCACCACCAGTGGAAGCAGCAGACACGCCAGCCAGAACACGCATCACCAGAGCACACACCAAGCCCCCATTCGCGCGCGCACGGCGAGAAGTCTCAACATGACCCCACACAGCAAGAACCGCAGCCGCCAAACGAGCAGCCCACTCACCCACGTCAACACCAGCAGGAACAGCGGCAGCGTCAGCAGCAATAGAATCAACCAAACCGGACAGCGACGCAAGACGCTCACCAGCAAACACAGCCAGCTCACCCTCACTCATACCGGCAAGACGCCCCCGCGCATAGTCCGTCAAGAACACGCCCGCGCCCGGACGAGCCTCACCAAGCCCCACAGCAGCCAACAACAGCGCACGCTCAGCGGCCCCCACTACATCGGAGCGCACACCAGCCAACACGTCAGCCAACACGCCGCCAGAAGCAGCCAGCAGGTGACCCCCATCAAACGCAGGCAAATAGTCCTTCGCCTCACACAACCCAGCCAAAAGGCCACGCACCTGACGAATCAGAGACACGCCAGACTCGACACCGCCATTGATCGCACAAGCAGCCGCGCCCGCGAAAGCCTCAAACCACAAGCGGCCCCTACCGCCACACGTCACCCACGCGGCCGCGCCACCAGCATCCACCAGCGACACCGGCACAAACAAGCTAATACCACTCTCCCCGCTCTCGGGGAACGACTGACACATCACACGCGCAAAACGCTCATCCAACAGGAGAGGACTACCCTCAGCCACCAGCACAAACACGGGAATAAACAACTCACGCTTTTTCGCGCTCACACCACCATCACGCAGCAAATGCGAGGGAGTCATAGCGCGATTACCGAACACCTCGTCCGTGCGCTTCGCGTACTCAGGTGTGCCAGGCGTGGCGCCATCCCACGCCTCGCGCGCCACATCACGACGCACAACCTCCACCAGGCGTTGCGCGCCAGCCTTCGACGGACTCGACATCACCATATGCGGTGTAGGGATGCCCGCAACCACGCGAACACCCTCCACACCCTCAGCCGCCAAACGAGCCAACTCACAAATCGCCACCTGATTAGCGAACAACTCACGACCAGACACTGCCGCAGCCCGAGCGGCAGCGCGAGCCACACCCACAGCGGATGCGCCACCCGCATTGGCAATACCAACCGCGCGCGAAAACTCGCCCACCAGCCTATCCAACACCGCTCGGTCGCGGGCGGCAAACACTCGCTCACCGTCAGCCACACGACCAGCAGCCTCATTACCAGCCACGCGCTCACGCCACGGACCACCCAACGTGTCCCACTCATCCAACGTGCGGCCACCAAAACGCACCAAGGCGTCAACACCCACAGACGGGTTCAACGCGCACCCCTGCGAGAACTTCCCCGACAACATGGGAACCACAGTGGTACGTAGCGCCTCCACAGCTCGCAGAGTATTCACATCACGACGCAAAAACTCGATCCTGATCGAGTACACGCTCGACCTTCCACCCGCCCCGGCAATGGGGGCGCGCTGTTTCTCATCGAACGACAACACGCCCACACCACGCAAAAGACGCCACGCGCGCTTCACTCGCTCATTCACGGCATTATCACACTGGGTAGCTCCACGAGTGTCACCCGCAGCCCTGGCCGCGTCACGCAACAGGGCGCGCAGACGCTCACGGCTACCGGACAAACGCCACGTCGCCCCCTGCACACTGAGCATCCACAGGTACGCGAGCACAGTAGCCACATCACGCTTCGCGCGCGCCAGGTTCTCGCGCGTGCGCGCCGAGCGACGCTGCAAGCCACGTTCACGCTCCTCCAAATACGCCCACGCTCGCTTCACGGCGCGCTCAATGTCCAACACGCCCGCTTCGCCTCGCGCCCCCAGCCCCGCAAACACACTACGCGGATTACCGGCAGCGGAAGAAGCAGAATCGTCAGCGGCACCTGCGCCCGCGAACACGGCAGACACGGAACGCTCGGTATCAGACGCGAACAGGCGCGACAACACGCGACGCAGAGCAAGCGACCACCCAACCACAAGCGCGTGAACAGCGTCAACATCACCCTCACGCGACAGACGCTCATACACAGCCTCCACCACGCGCGGGGAAAGCTGAGACACGCGAACAGTACGCACACCCTGCGCACCCTTACCAGCAGCCGCGTCCTCGTCAGCCACGGCAACAACCACACCATCCGCGCCCTCAACGCGAACACCAGGAAACACACGAGACACGCGAGCAGCCTTACCCGCCGTCAGACGATGCGCAGACTCCACCAGAGTCGGGTCACCATCAAACACCGGGTCACCCCCACGACCCTCAGCCGTTTCGGCGAGAACACGGTGAGCCTCCAACACGTCCGGCACCGCATAAGAAATGATAGCGCCGCTAGTGCCCATGTTCGACAGCATCCACGCCACGCGATCAACAAACGGCACCAAGCCCTCAGCCATCGCCTCAGCAAACGTCACCGTACAAAAACGCCACGAACGCGCGAAATCAACACCATCCTTACTACCGGCGCGCGTCAAGCAGCCAACAGCATCCGCCCACTTGTTACCGAACGTAAACAAATCACGGCCCGACGTGTCATTAAACAAACCCAAAGACTCCGCGACGCGCACAACACCCAGAGCATCCACAACGCCCACGCCACGCCCAGCAACCCGGTACCGGCGAGACTTAAACGACTCCCGCTTCCCCACGCTTGCGTGGCTCTCACTCTCCGCACACGACAAGGCAAGCGTCTTTTCACGCGACACGCCGTCAGAACCAGACACCGCGTCTACGCCACGCTGACCACCCAACACCGGGAACCAAGCCTCAGCCGCAGCCATAACCACACTATCAGCCGACGCCTCGTCCAGCGCCTCATCCGACAAGAAAGAGGCGGCAGGGTCAACAACGGAGCGCACAAGCTCCCACAACTCACCCACACCAGACAAACGCAGTCCGCCGCGCACCAACACCGCGCGCTGCGCAGGAGTCAGAACCTCGCCAGCATACTCTCCCCACACGAGAGGATTCAAGAAACCATCGCACAACGCGAAACGAGCGCCCTCCACAGCGGCAACCAAATCACTAGGGCGACCCTCGACCGCCCCCTCGTTAACGAGGGCATACGCGCGGGACACCGCACTACACATGCGACGACGCAACACGTTCTCAGACACAAGAGGCAAACCCCACGGAGCACACTTGGTAGTTGCGCGCCCGGACACCGCCAGCGCACGAACAGCGCCAGGCAGAGCTTCCAACACACCCTCACGAGCAGCAATCGTAGCATCAGCATCCGACAGCGACACGCCCGGAACCAACAGCTCACGCAACACAAGCTCACTCAACCGACGAGCCGCAACGTCAGACAAGACGCCCACAGCCGGGAACACGCCAGCCGCACGCGCCATAGCCTCACCGTCACCGCGCGCGTAAGCCGCCGTGTACTCCGACAACGCAGAGTACGCCGCACCCTCGCTCACGCCACACAACACGTTATCGGGCACGATTACGCGGTACCGCACACGAGGGTCACGCACAGAAACGCCATCGACAGTATCACGCGTACCGTCCGCACGCACACCAATACGCTTATCGCCAGCCGACACGTCCACACGCTCGGCCACAACGGCAGCAACACTATCGTTAATCTCGGCGGCGAACGCGCGCAACACGCGACCACCAACAGCCTTGTGGGCGCTGTTGGCATACACCACGCGACCAAACACAAACCAGAGCAGCGGGAACTCGTCATACAAACGCTCAGGAACAAGCAAAGGCGCGTGACCACCGCCAGACCCCGTGCGCGACACATACACGCGCGCCGCGCCCGTCAGGCCACGCATGAGCGACAGGAAAGCCCCTCGGTCGCTCATGCGCTGAGTACCGCTCGCCTGATCGTGAAAGTCCAAGTCAAGATCAACGAGACCATGCGACGTAACAAGGAACTCACCGTCACCAGCCGCAGCCTCTACGCTCGGATGGGAGGGCAAACCCTCGCGGATAACCATCTCGTCAGCATCCACACGCACGCCCATTTCACGCCACTTCGGCTTTTTCTCGCCAAAGTTCAACGGAACAAACGAACCCAACACCACCCGAGAGCCAGCAGCCGCCACGCCACGACGCAGAGAATCAGCGAAAGCACCGGAAGCGAAAGGCGCAACATCGCGCGACTCACCCACACTCATGGACGAGTTGTCAACAAACAGCTCCGACATGACCTCTCCTCACTAACCGCTTCCGCCCGAAACCTACAACACCACTCACGCGCGTACAACGCAACCCGCGCCGCCCCTCGCGACACCACAATATCGCGAGAGTCAGCGCACGTCAAAAGTTACAACACGCGCAAGCGTCAATCCCACGACACAGAGTAAACACCCACACTCTCGCACCTACTCACCGCAGCACCCCACACGAAGGGAAACTCATTCTCGGGAGGAATAGCCTCACCAACGATGCGGCCACCGGATGCTAAAACGGTACGCCTCAACACCAAACAAATGCGCCTATACCAACGAACAATCGGGTAATACCCGACAGGGAGAACCGGACCAAAACCCCTCTCCAAGAAAGTATCCACCGACGCGGCAACCTCGTCACTCATGGACCATTCGGGCGGGTTGTCAAACGCATAGTGGAGCGACCGCTCCCAAACCGCATCGCGAACTACCTCCCACACGATAGCTGCTGCTACTACCGCATCATAAGGCGCCCCTCGCCCAAAAGTGGTATAACACGATCAATTGTGCCCTGCGACGGCCAGCCGTCCCCGCGCTCAACAGATTCCACGGTCACCAGAAACCAACCTCCAACGTATTCTCTCTCTCCACACGCGTTCCCACAACCCAACAACCAGAAAAGGCACACGCAGCAGCGCCAACCAATAACGATACCTCCACTATACGTGTACATGAACAAACAGTCAAAACCTCACACGCGCCACTCCATCAAGCGTACCCGCAAATGGTAGTGCTTGACCGCCCGCACCCACGAACGTAACCCGCGAGCGCAACCCACTTTCGCCGCCGATACGGGGTCCAGACGCGCCTCTCACGCGCTTTCACGCCGCGAGCGCGCCCACATGCCACCCGCGCCCTCACATCGCCTCAAAACGCCGTACAGTGAGCCGGGCGAAGAGCACAGTCACGGCACGCGATCACGCGAGGCGAAGCGCGACATGTGCTAGAGCGCAACCTCAACCGACAAGGCGGCACGCACCGCGCGTATCAGGGCAAGTCACAAGACGTGGCGGCGATCAACCGCGCACCCTCAGCAATACGCAACGCCTCGCTCATCATGTCATCACTAGCCTCGACCGAGATGGCCGCGCCACACACGATGTCCCCCACGAACGCCAACCCAGCAGTCAACACGTCAACATCAAGCGACGCCAACGACTGCTCACCCGGCAACACTGCACACACAAGCTCACCAGCCGCACCCGACAACACCAACCTCACCACGTCATCATCGATGGCGCAGCCGCGAGCGCGCAACACCCGGAAAAACAGCTCGACGCACGAGTCAACAAACGCATCCGACACCACGCCACGCCGCGCCGTATCCACAGCAACCCCACGCAACACGCTATCGTCAGCGACACTCACCAAACCGTTGCCGCCAACGCTCCACAAGCCCTCAATGCCAGCCACAAACACCATCCTTCCACCCACGAAATAGCCGTACACCACGCAAGCGAAAACATCTCACCCCACAGACGACAGCGCCCCGCCGGTGGCAACACACCACCAACAGGGCACTTACAGAATGAGCATCCGTCAGCCGCAGCTTAGACGACAATCGAGCACCCTATGGGCGCTCATACCACCGCACCTCAGCGGGGTTCACGACAACGGGCGTCGCCGTATTCTGCACAACCCGCGCAAACTCCTCGCGGGTTAGGTGCTCGCCGTCCCTCGTCACCCACAAGTCCGGATCTCCAATCTTGAAGAATCGCCTAGCGCCGATCTCCACGAACGTACCAGCCACCAGCTTGCGGGTATCGAAAGTCGCGTGGTCGCCACCTGCGCTGTGCGCGGTAGAATCGGTTGTCGGCTTATCCTCGTAAAGGCACTTCTGGCAATTGCAGGACATGTTGTTCCCCTTTGTGTTGGCTTCTGTTTGCTAACTTCAAGGATAGCACGAAAGCTCACCGCACGCAAACAAAAAACGCCCCCGCCAGGCACGTATATGCGCACCAGGCGGGGACGCGACAACACACGCGAGGCGCTCGCACGCGAGTAGGCGGGGCAAACAAACCCGCCCTCCCGCCAGCGGCGCTCGCGGACAAGTGCGCGTCAGCTACCGGACTGCGACGACGACGAGGAGGTCTGCATCTCAATGCCCGGCACCAGAGTCTCAGGACGATACACAACCTTGTAGTGGAACGTGTCGGTGTCGGACGCCTCCACCTGTTCGACAACGTATGTCACGTTATCCGACAAACCAAGGTAGTGCTTCTTATACTTGCCTTCGTCGGCCTTGCAGGTGACCTCGATCTGTTTGTCGGCGCTATCCGCCTTGATCGAACACAAGCCCTCAATCGTCAACAGATACTTGTCAGTAATACCGTTGACGAACGTAATACGACGCATGATCCTAAAGTTGTCGCTATCCTGCGAAATGTTACTCGACGCGACCTCGGCAGGCGTACACGCCGCCAACAGACCAGCAACAACAAGCCCCACGATAGGGGCAACGATCTTCTTCATGTTCACAATTCTTGCCTTTCACTCAGCGTTCATCTTATACTTGATGACACGGTAGGAACTAACATCGTTCCACCTGCCCATGTTCTTGATTGCTTTCTCCGCGCGCTCGCGCGAAAAGAACGCGCGCACACGCGATGCGCCCTGACCGTTGCCCACCTCGATGCCCCCGCATGACGTATCGACTATAATGTACACGGTATTCGGGATGTTTTCGGCGACCATCCATCCTGCGCCGTCGTCTACCAGCTCACGCATGCGTTCGCTAGACACGCCCTCACCCGCGTCGCCAACAATCTTCCACCGCGAACTATAGCTGCCAACTTTGACATTCTCGTACTGAACGCCATCGGGACCAACCAACACGGCCCCAGCCTCCAACCACTCAGGGCTAGGCTTGCCGTCGTACTCGCGGAAACCAACAATCACGACTCGTCCCTCCACGCGCCAACATGACGCACCATCTCAGGAACCACGCCACACTCGCGCAGCTCATCCTCATACTCTGCAAGCGAACGGCTGCGGCCATCGCTACCAACAACAAACAGCGGGCCACGACCACTATCGTCCGGGCACGTCACAAGAAACACCCCACCGACCGCCTCGAACACGTCACCCTGACACAAGTCAAAGTCCCGTACCTCACCCGAACGCGGGTCAAACGCCAACATGGCCCCACACTCCCTGATAACGCACCAACTTCGGGACGCGCCCATTCGCCTTAAACGCGCGCTCAATCTCCCCAAACGAGCAAATAAGGCCCGCATCGGTCACAATACGAGGGTATCCGTTAAGAATCTGCGCGCGCACGTACACGCCGCCCTCGTCATAGAACACGTCCCCTTGCACCAAATCGGCCAAGTCAACGTCCAACTCGCCGCCAGTACGACAATCAATCATCCGTAGCACTCAGTTACCTTCCATCACGCGACAATCGCATCACATGGCGGACACGGCGCGAATGTACTGGCCGGTCAACACCTTACCGACCGCCCACGCAGTCGCCACAGCCTCCGGAACGGGAGCAGCCCCAATCGTGCGAGCGCGCTCCACCAGAGAGCCTACCGAGCGCGTCAGCGCGCCAGCAAGCCACGCGGACGCAGCCTCCACCTCGCGCATCTCCTCACCGTCCTTTATCGATGTAGCCAGCTCGTTAGCCAGTGCTGTCAACACGTGAATACGAGCAGCAGCGCCCATCGTGCGCGCCAGCTCCCCCTCGGGAACAAACCCGTACTCGCCGTCGAGTACCTGGAAAAACAGGTCAGCGCACGCAGTCATAAAGTTGCGGGACAAGTCCTTGCCATCGAGGGCGCGCTTCACCTCGCGGGCAAGCGCCGCCTCGTCACCCACGCGAACCTCACCGTTAGAACCGATCACCCACAGGTTCTTCGCAGTCTCTTTAGCAGTAGTCATTATCTACGTCCTCCGCTGTCTCGCTCGCGCACATCGGGTGCGCCAGCGCCATTTCTTGCTAACAACAGTCATATAGCACAACAAACAATGGGCGACGCGCGCAAACACCGTGACACATCCGCCACACGCTCACACGCGCCACCCACACGCACTCACAATAGGCGCAACAAGCTCCGACGCGCTCAGTCAGGAACAAACCAATCGCGCGCACGTAAGAACGCGAGCCGCCTACGAGTCCAGCTCGATATGCTGCCCAAATGGCGACGGACGCTCAAACAAACGCGCAAGACGCTCATCCGCCACCGGATCACTCTCCACGATTCGCAGGAACTCCTCGAACTCCTCGTCGCTCACCTCAAAAACAACAGGCGACATCACGAGAAACTTCTCCACCTCAGCCTTATCAGCCGATACATTCACATCGTCATCGGTCATAACCATACACCTCCCCTCACACAAGCTCGCACGCTGAACCAACGTAATACCACTCACGCGCGGCCGCCACGCAACAACTCACGAGCTGCCACCGTAGCAACCTCCACACGCCGACACCGGCGACCGCACCCGCCAGCCGCCACCACAAACTCACGCCACCCGCGAGATGACACCAAGGTGTCCTCCCACATCGGGCGAGAAACCGCAAACAAAACAGGAGACACGCTCGGGTCGCTCTCAAACACCAGCACGTCACCCTCCTCCACACACGCCGACACATCACCGTCAACCATACCCGGCTGAGCGCACAGCGACACCTCCACAACAGGGCGCAAACCGCAGGTGTCGCAGTACCCATCAGCCGCGCCATCAGGCGATTCCGAAAGCGCGTTATAGCACCCGCCAGAACACGCAAGACGATGGTACACGTTCACGCCATACCAGCCGACAGAGTGCAGCGCGTCAACAACAGCGGAAGGGTCAGCCCCCCACAGTCACAGCAAGCAGCGACATACAAACTCTCTTTCCTCACAAACCCGCAGCACACACCCACGCGACGACGCGCAGCCTACTCGCTAAGCTCCACGTGGCGGCCAACCGGAGAAGGCTGCTTAAACAAGCGCTCAAGACGCTCATCGGCCGCCGGGTCGCCCTCTACGATGGCCATAAACTCCTCATCGCTCATCTCGACGATGACAGGCGACATCACCGCAAACGCAGCCGCCTCAGCAGCCTCGCTACTGCTCACGCTCTCACCAAGCACGAAACCGTCCACAATAACCTCCTACAATCATGCTTTGCCAGCAACAACACTGCCATGATACCATGGCGAACAGGAAAACGCGCGCGGAAAGAGGCGCCACCCACACGCGCACAGTGGACAACGCGCAACCGGCGTACACGAAAAAGAATAAACAGAAAACAACCGAAAGGAACACGAGCCAACCATGAACAAGCGCAAGGAAGTTGAGCACGGCTTCGCACCCTGCCAAGCCACCACCTACACGACCAGCGACACAGGCCAGCTCGCCGCCGACCTCTACAAGCTCTTCCACGGCCGCTACGTGAAGAGCGACAACGGACACGTCATCACACTCAGCGACGGCACCCACCTCACCATCACACTCGGCGGCGACACCGCTGGTGTAACCGCCCACACGACGAGCGCAAACGACAGCAACCAAGACGCAGGTATTCAGCCGATGCGCGCGAAAGCCGACAGGCGCATCATCGAGCGCGCACACCTCCACACCAACGTGGGCCACGCAGGCACCATCACCAGCCTCGCCCTCATCCTCTTCTACCAAGGCGAAACCATACCCGCCACCATCCGCACAGGCTACGCCAACATCACAACCGGCACCTTCGCCACCACGCGCGACCAGCGCAAGACCCTCGCCACCATCCGCACCGCCCTCACACAGAGCCAGATCAACGAATGGGTGGGGCGCGAGCAACAGGCGCTCGCCGACATGCTGGTCGGCGAAACCATCGTTGCCGCCACAAACGGCGTGCTCACCCTCACAGGAGGCACACTCGCGGACGAGGGCACAGGAGCGCTCGCGGGCGCAGTCGCAAGCGCGGACCAAAGCGAGAGCACGGGCGACGCGGACAGCAACCGCACTGTCACCATCCACGCAACCCTCAACAACCACAAGCGAGGAAATACCGGCACAGAGGGCGGACACGCCACCACCATCACCCTGGGCACCGACCAAACCCTCGGACCCATCACCCACGCATGGGTCACCCACACTCGCGTCCAAGACACCCGAGAACAACCCGGACGCGCAGGCGCACCCCAACCCATGATTGAACAAGGCAACGACAGCGCGGGAGCAGACGCGGGCGAAACCACCACAAACGCCCGCCACAGGCGCGCTCGCCGCGAAACCAGCGCCTACACACTCCACGCCACCATCCAAGGCCACCCCACACCCGTCGCCCTCTACACAAGCGTTTATAGCGGGCGCACCGCTCACCACGGACTCACCATCGAACACAGCGACGGACGCACCATCAACGGCGAAGCAGCCGCCACCCACACCACCATTCGCCTACCGCACAAATAAACGCCCGAGAGGGCACGCGGGCAGCGAAACAAACGCGCGCGGTCGAACATGAGGAGAGGGGCGCAGACCCACAAATCGCCTGCGCCCCTCTCCATTTCCCTATAAGTCACACGCGCACCTCAGCTACACCCGCCACCAAACTGTTTCGCTTCCCCACGCTCGTGGCCGCACACGACACGCTCGCGCACGCGCGAGCGCTACGCCTCGCGTCCCATGACACGAAGCACGCGCGCGCACGCGCAACAGTCGCCACGCACGCGTGAGAATGTGCTACAGTAAGAACCAGACAACACGATAAAAGGACACCAGTCATGCAACTCACCATCATCACCAACCGCACCAACCAGCAGATCAACAACCTCCTCGCAGGCCAGCGAATCGTCGGATGCACCGACAACGCGCTGCACCTCGCAGGCGGACGCACATTCACCATCACCAACAGCGGCCGTGGCATCGTCAACCGAGACGAAACCATGCGAGCGTTCGAGCAAAACATTCACAGCGCGTGCTTCCGCAACAAGACAAGCAAGTTCGGACACTATGTGACCATCACGCTCACCGTCACCGTTACCGACGAAAACGGAGACACGCAGGAACACAACATTTGCACCTTCGACCACTACGGGAGCGCAACCACCGTCAACGTAGACGAAACACAAAACGACAACCAAAAGCAAAAGGAATGTAGCAACATGAACCGCAACGAAACACTGTACGAACTGAGCGCCTGGGACTGGTCAGGAGCACACGAAAGGTTTTTCGATCAGCACTTCGTCGGGAAACGACTCTCAAACGACCCGTACGCAAAAAGCCACCACATTACGTTCACGGACGGCACCGCCGTCGCGCTCACGGACAGCGGGCGCAACCGGGTCTACCATGTGAACAAGACCGCCTACGAGGGCGCAGGCGTCATCGAGCGCGCATGGATCGACCACGAAGATACGCCAGGAACATACACGCAGCGCCTCTACGTCCAATGCGCAGACGCAGACGAGCCGCGCCTCCTCGCCGAAGCCACATTCGACTACGAGCCATACGGCGAGTGGACCGGATTATACCTCATCGCATATGACGAGGATGAGTGGTGACACGCAAGCGAACCACGCGCACGATAGGGAGAAGCCCCGCACGCACGCGAACGAACAGCTCACGCGTGCGGGGCTTCCGCTGCGCTTCCTTGAACGGCCGCAACCGTTCGACAACGAGAAAACCGTGAGAGGGAGAGAGCGACAAGCTTAGGGAACAAAGCCCTGCTTACTTGCTATTCGGGACCCCATCATGCTCTCCCACATCAACTCACGCTCATCGTCATCAACCTCAGTCAACGCAGACAACACCCCATCCACGTCAGGAACATCAACGACACGCCCCTGAGCGTCGCGCACACGCAGGCGCACATTCGAGCGCTCAAACGGGTTGTCACCGTTCGCACGCGCCAAACACTCGCCGCCAACGCCCGTCGCATCATCGTTCAGACGCTTCACCACGAACTCGCGCGCACGAGCCGGAGACACGTTACTCTCCCCACACTCATACGTCACATCAGCCCAGCAGTCAAGCAAACTCACCTTACTGGACGAGTGAGTCCACCGACTCCACCACGCACGGCTCGGTTGCGTCAGAAATGCCCACGTCAACGACCACGCCGCCACCAGTCACAGCGCCCACGCGGCCACCAGACCCCACATTCATCACGGCAGCGCCCTTACCATCAACCTTATTAACGCGACCGCCAGAGTCCACGGAGCCTACGCGCGCGCTACCCGACACGTGTTCCACGACGCCACCAGCGTCAACAAGAACAACACGCCCATTGCCGTAAACGCCCTTCACGCGCCCGCGAAAAGTAACGGAATCGACAGAAGCGTCATCATGCACTTCCTCAACAAAACCGCCATCCATGACGTAATCAACATGCGAACTATCACGCATCATACTAGCGCGCCCACGCACCTTACCTACGCTCGCGTCATTCAACATGTAATCCACGCCACCGCCAGAGGCCACCACGTCAATGCGCGACTTACCACTCATCTCATCTACGCCCGCCGTGCCAGTCAACACGCCAATACGAGACTCGTGCATCATACCGAAAATGCGCGTATCACCAGACACTGTATCAATCACCGCACGGTCACGCATGTCATCCACCTGAGACAAGACACCAAACGGACTATCGTCACCAGGACCCCTATGCCCCGTCAACAAACCCACATGCGCGTCATCACCCACGTAACCGACGCTCACACCAAACGCCCGCTCGATAGTCGCATCCCCGCCGATCATAGACATATTCATACCATCGTCGTAATTGCTGTAACAGCCGACGTTCACGAGATCGTCAATGCGCCCAGTATGAATACGCACATCCGTTTCCGCGTTGCTGACCACTGACCCACAGAAATCCTCGTCTGTGAGCATTACAGGCTCACCCTCATCGCTGACAGCCTCCACCATATTCTCCACCAGCGCGCCGTCACGATACCAGCGTCCCGCCGCATCCACAGCCAAGCCCGAACCGTCCCCGCACTCGGTGAGCGCAGGCGCTTTTGCTTCCCCGTCGCCAGCCCCAGCAGTGAACCCTCCACGCTGCGCGGACTCCTGCTCAGCTAGGAAAGCCTCACCCTCCGCCAGAGACGCGAAATGCGGCGTCGGCTCACCATCCGCCCCAACAAGCCCGCGCGCCATATCCATGATATACTAGAACTAAACGCAGACAATAAAACACCAAGGAGAACAAGCGTGAACATGATAGAGGCCATCAACGCGGAGATCAAGAAAACTGGACGCGGCGACGAGTGGTTCAACATCGAACTCATCTGCCAAGCGCTCACTAACCTCCCCGGCCTGAGCGTCCAGGTCGCCGTCACACTCGGCGACTACGCCGCACTCACAGACGAAATCGGCGAATACGGAGAAACAACGCTCGAATGTTGGCGCGAATGGGAAGGACGCATCTGGTGGGTGCAACTCTTCCCTGAAATCAAAGAAGGCGTTCAGATCGTCCCAGCCGATTTCCCCGGCGACCGGCCAGACATCACCCCGGCGACGCTGAACGCGCCAGGAAAGCCCACCCTCGCCCAACTCGGACTCTAACACGAAACCGCACACGCGGACAGGCATAGAGAAGCACACAAACGCCCCTCTCACGGCCCGTAAGGCCACAGGAGGGGCGCGAGTGTATCGAGGGTACGAAAACGCGCGAGAAGCGCGTACAGACCCATCCACGGGCGCGCGAGACGCAGATGGTCACGCGGCCACGCGCAGACGGTGGGGAAACGCGCGGCCAGACACAAAAACGAGCACTGTCACACGACCACGCAAAGAACTAGCGGTCGCGGAGAGTACGCGCGAGGCGCGAGAGCACGCACGCAGCGCGCCGTCAACCCATCAACATGACAGTGCGCACCAAGCCCGCCGCGCTGGCCGACAGGGAGAAAAGAAACAGGACCAGCCACATGTTCGACCACTTGTCCCGCCCCTTGCCTACCTCATTGATAACCAACTACGCGTTCAGCGTCGTCGCAACAAGAGAAAAATCGCCTGAAACATGATGCACTTCCTTCACATTAGTAGAGCTAATCACTCACATGATACCACGCGTGAGCACTCGCGTCACCCACGCACGCGCCGACAACGCTCGCGCTTAACGTGACGCGACACACCAACACCGAAACGTCCACACGTGTAGACGCGGACAGGCTGCGCGTGATACACTACAACCAGAACAAACCCCACCACAAAAAGAAACAAGAGGAAACACCATGAACGCCGACGCCAACACCATGAACACCGACGCAAACAACGAGGCAGCACAGACGCTCGCCAACATGTTCGCCGGAGCCACCATCGAGGACTACTCGATCAACGGCGGAACCATCGCCCTCACCCTCACAGGCGGCGACACCATCGCCGTCCGCCACGAAACCAAGGAACTAGACCTCGCGTCGGCGCGCGGCTACATCAGGGAAGAGCGCAAATACGTTAGCGGTGGTATCTCGTCCCGAGCGGCAGAAGCGATCAAAAACGGACAGAGCCTCGTCACCGCATGGGTCGAAAAGCGCGAGTCATACCAGCCGCACACCCCCTACGACGAGTACGACGAAACGCCCGGTGAAACAACTGAAACCATTGAGCTGTGGGTGATGTTTGAGGGCGACCTGCGCCCCACGCGCCTCACAAGCAACGAAACCGAATACACGTGGCGATCAATGTCCCCGGACTTCCGTCTCACGCGCGGCGAGGTCACCGTTCACGCCGCCAGCGCCCGGCCAACGACCCTGCTGTTTGAGAACCTGCATCGAAACCAGGGCAGGAATAATACTCACGACTAACTCCTTCACATTCCAATCCAACGGGAATCCCGCCTCCCCGAGGCACACCACCATCATACACCCAGGCGGCGAGCGGCGCACGCCCAAACAGAACAAACGAAAAACGTGCACAGGCAAAACGCTCGCCCGCGTATCGTAGGCAACCCGCTACGGGGCGAGACCGCTCGCGCACCAAAAGAAACGCGGGGCGCGTGGTACCTGGAAACCCCAGCACACGCGCCCCACACGGACGGCTACCAGCAAGCTACGCGTCAACCAGCAGCCACAACGCTACGACACTAGCAGCCAGCCAACTCACGCGCGCCTACGAGACGCCAGGCGCGCGGCGCCAGCAGCCACACCACCAGCCAGCAAGAACACGCCAGCACCAACACCCGTCAGCACGCTCGCGCCCGTCACCGGCAAAGAACCAGCGCCGCCAGCCGCGCCCGCGCGCACGCCAGCAGCCGTCACCTCACCAGGCGCAACCCCCGTCGAACCATCCTTGCCATCACGGTTACCCGTGGACGCCTCCAACTGGTGAGCCTGACTAATATCCTGGTCATAGTCGTCCGCGTCACCCTCACCCTGCACCACGTGAACAAGAACGCTCTTACCGTCCTCACTCAACTCAACGGGGTTGTTCTTGCTGAAATCAATCTTCCAACCCTCCGGCACAGCAGAGCGCAGGTGGTCGAAAAACTCGCCAACAGACGCGGACGGCTGGGCAACCGACTGCGCGGGCGCAACCGACGCGCCGGCCTGGTTCACAAGCGACACGGCAGGCGACGGCAGCGCTCCACCGTTAGCAGCCGCAATGCGAGCAACGGCCTTCGCATACAAGTTGAACAGCTCACGCACAGCCGGGTCGTTCTGGTACTTCTCGTCCAGTGTCGGGTCCGGGACCGGCTGCGGCTCAGGCTGAGGCTCCGGGGTAGGCTGCGGCTCAGGCTGAGGCTCCGGGGTAGGCTGCGGCTCAGGCTGAGGCTCCGGGGTAGGCTGCGGCTCAGGCTGAGGCTCCGGGGCAGGCTGCGGCTCAGGGTTAGGAGACGGCTCAGGCGTATCCGCATCCAACACGGGAGCCAACGCCTTAGACACCAGAATGTGAATCTTGCCAGACGCGCCGTCATACTCGATGCCCGTCACAGACTTCACGCCATCCAGGCCAGCCGCTGTGCGGTGAGCCTCAGACATCCACCACACGAACGTATCCAGTGGAGCGTTCGCAGAGCCGTCATCCGACGCGGCAATCACGCCAGCGCCGCCGGGCAGGGTCTCACGCGTGTCAGCATCCACAACATCGTATGGAATCTGCTTTGTGACAACCCCGTCCTTAATCGGTAGAACGCCTCTGTACAAACGCTCCACCGAAGCCCGGAACGCCTTATTAGGAGCAGCCGCACTCGTCGGGTCAGAAACCGTCTCCAAGCGGACAGCGCTACCGCTCACCTGCACGCCACTGACCTTACGGCCAGTCCGGGCAGCCACGCCCGCATACTCGTCAGCCTTCTCCAACAAGACGCGAACCGATGTGCCCGCATCCACGTTCTCATTAGCCAGCGCGCGACCACCATCGATAAGCGTCACCTGGGAAGCGCCAGCAAGACTCTTGCTATCATCCGCCAACGCCTTAGCTCGCACCAAGCCACCCTTGATAGCCTCCACCTGGTCGGCAGTCAAAAAACGCGGCGCAAAACCCTCCACGTCAACACTGCCCGTGTCTGGAGCCACATCGACAGTCTCAAAACGGAAATACTCACGCCCATCCACTGTTTCCAGTTTCAGCGACGTAATCTCCCGAGCGGACCCATCCCCCATCACCGAGCGCACAGCATCAGCAACAGAAGTCGCCGGCATCAACGCCGCACTACCAACAGCCGACGCAGGAGACAAACCAACGCGAAGAAACTGCGTCGAACCAGTCGTAGACAACGACCCCGCATCAATACGCGACGCAAGGTCCGCGTTACCAAACACCGTATGGCGCACACGCTCACGCCGGGCAGCGTCCTTAATAAAGTCAAGCGACGTGAACTCACCCACGGTCACGCTCTTATCGCGCACCAAAGAAGCAGTCAACACACCCCCACCCGAGCCTGGAGCAGCAGTCAAAGACTCGACCACATACCCCACAGGAGTCACATCAGACCCCACAATATACGCGCGAACCCCCGCGCGATCCATACCCTTACCAAACGTCAACACCGCACCATTATCGGCCGCGCCACGAAACAACACCGACACGTCGCCAACAAGCGTATCCTGCTCACCCGTAAACCGATCCCCCAACAACGAGACAATCTTGTCAGCCACGCGCCCACGCTCACGCGCCACCGCCGCCTCGTAGCCGCTCGCGGGCGAACTCACCGCACCATCCGCGCCCTGCGCCTGCGCATACGCCGGAGCCACGCCAGGCGCAGCCACCGACGCGCCAGCGCCAACACCGGACACAGCCGCCGCAGCAGCCAAAAACGCGAAACCAGTACGCACAGCGCGCCTACTCTTCACAACACCCAAGGAACTCTCCTCTACTATAAAAACACGTTACCGCGTAAATATCGCGGCAACACCGTTCGCCGGGGCACAACCCCACACTAAAACCCAACATGCGGCAAACAGGGGCGCGCAAAAAGACACGCCAACCCACGGACGCAGCGGGACGCGCCCAACTACCACCCGCCCCGTCTCCACCTCGCGCACCACAACAGTGGCGTAGTTGTTGATCCCCACGTCCACGCCAATAACATAGTCCCCCGAAAACTGGACAACCGGGTTATCTGTTACGACCGTGAAAATGAAAACCGGCTGACCATCCTCGACCTTAATGACGGGTAGAGCGACTTTCCCCTCAGTGAACCACTTGTTGTCAAAGTCGAAGACCAGACGGTACCACGTACCCTGGATAACCATTTTCAGGATAATCTCACCTTCGGCAAACGGGTCATTCTCAATGGCGGCGTAACATTTATCCACCGCTCCGAGGTTCACGTAATCTTCACCATACGACGGAGCAGACGCATCTACAGTGCTCTTCCAACCTTGGCTCACATACTTGGCACTCTCACCATTTGCGGCTTTGGCTCGCTCTTGCCAGGAACGAAACTCAGTGACCACGCGATGCTGCACCAGCATCTCCTTACGCGACCGGCCACTCTTACCCGACACTAGAAAGTCGGGCATAGTAACGCCTGCCCTGCGGCCCGCCGTCGTAGGTTGAACGACAGCAACGCGCTCTAACTCGTCCCCAAGCCCAACGTCGTTACGGACCACGAATGTCGCGTAACTAGAAATGTCTCGAACCTCAGACGCAAGAGACACCAAAACACGGGCGCTATCTAGTAGCTCACCGTTCAAGTCCAGAACGTGGGACGGGCGCGCGACGAAAGCCCTGTACGTCTGGTTTTTAGCCAACGCGCCCCTCCCAAAAACACGCTTAACACCAGCTATATAGCCAATAGTAGCGAAAACCTCAACTGTCATATACGCTATTCACCCATCAGTGGAAAACCCGCCAAGCATCGCCCGGCGGGGTAAGGAAGAAAAACGAGAGGGAAAAGGGGAACACAAGTGACCACACGCGCAAACAACAACACCGCAGGCGCAGCGGGCAACAGCCAGTACGTCACCGACCGGGCGGGCCGCACCTGGAAACGAGTCACATTCGGCGACCTACAAGAAGGCGACTACATTCCCGACGAAAACGGCAACCCCACACGCGTCACCGTAGCGTACCCCACCCACACGCCCCAAACAATGATCCAATTCACCCACAAAAACGGGACATTCACCGTCGGCGGCACCCACCTCCTCTACGTTGAGACCGGCGAAGATATTGCCATCCACGCCCACAGGCTCACCACAGCACGTAGCACGCTCGCCCCACTCACGGGAAACCCAGGCGTGAAAGCAACACTCGAAACCATCGCACACCACGGCAACACCGCCACCGCCACAGGCGCGACAATCAGGCACGGCGTGAGCGACACCACCACGGGGGCGGGCGCAGACACGCCACCCATCCCCGGCAGCGCCCTCACGTTCCACGACACCGCCGCACCCGAAGAACTATACGACGCCGTACTCGCCTCCTGGGACCAATACGCCCACTACCTGAACAAGCAACAGAACGTAGGAACAGGCGCGAACACAGAAGCAGGCGCAGGAGCGGGCAGGGACAACGCAGGCGAGCGCAGTGACGGCAAGGGCGAACCCACCGCCACAGGAGAACCATACCTCGGCGACCACACCGTCAGCCACATCGCCGCCACACTCGCACTCGAAACCCACCGCTGCGCAGTCGCTATCGGACCACTCGCCGAGGACACCACACTCGGATACACCAGCCCAGACAGCGAACACATGACACAGCCCGTATCCGCACCCCAGCTCGCCGCCCAACTCCTCGCCGTATGCGCAGGCGGCGAATACGCGCGACAATGGCCGCCCATCTGTGGTCGCGTCATCACCGCAAACGAGGCCGAACAACTCCTGGGCGAAGGCCACACCCTCCACATTCCCAACCCACCCGCAAACCTCACGTAGGCGCGGGCGCTCGCGGGATGAGACCCACACGCTCACCAGGGGGCACACCATCCCTATCCCGCGCCCACAAAGCACCAAGCACGCCACCACCCCACAAGGACGCCCACAAACACCCGCCCCGCGCTCGCGGACAAACAAACACCCAGCCCCACCACCAACACCAAGCCCGCCGCACCCTTGTAAGACACAAGCCCACGCTAC
>ERZ772795.7-NODE-7-length-94254-cov-6.52004_pt1 | contig 94254 bp, 64 predicted proteins | sample MGYA00511346_ERZ772795 | MGnify/ENA primary metagenome ERZ772795 (study PRJEB29015, sample SAMEA2738032) | human oral metagenome | biome: human oral; feature: human-associated habitat; material: saliva | place: China | collected 2245 ... | reverse complement strand
GGCTTCGGTAGTCTCTGATGCCGTTTCGGTAGCAGCATTTTCGGGGGCGAAATTTTCGGAGGCGGCGTTTTCGGAAGTCTCCTGAACGGGCACGTCAACCGGCAGCTGCTCGGAGTACTCCTCTTCCAGCTGCTCCAGGGTCAAACCGGTCACCAGGCGGGCACGCTCAGCCAGCGCCTGCACACGCTCCTGCACGCGCGCCGCCTCCGTCTGGGTGCGCGCCAGCAGGGTCAGCGCCGCCGCGTGCGCCGCCTGCAAATCCTGCACCTCGTCATTGGTGCTGGTCAAGCCCTCCTGGGCATTCTTCAAGGCGGTGCTCAGTTCGTGCAGCTGCTGCTCACGCTCGCTCACCTGCTCGGCAAGCACCTCACCCAGACGCTGAGCGCGGCGCTCAATGGTCGCCGCGGGCGCCTGCTCCCCCGTGCCCGCCAGGTAGGAATCCTCGCGGGTGCGCGCCGACTCGTAGGCGGTGCGCGCTTCGGCTACGGATTCTTCTGCGGCGGTGAGGCGCTCGTTCAGGCGGGCGCGCTCATTCTGAATGTTCTGCGCGGAGGCTTCCAGGGACTCCGCCTGAGCGCGGGCGCGGGCATGCTCGGCGCTCGCCACGCCCGCCGCCTTCGCAGCCTCACGTTCCGCTTCAACCGCCGATTCTGCCGCGGTCTGAGCCTGCTGAACGGCCTGCTCGGCTTCGCCCAGTTCGGCGCGGGTGCGGGTCACGACCTGGGATGCGGCGCGGTATGCGGCGGCAAGTTCCAGGGGGCTGGCACCCTCAGCCGGGTAGAGCAGGCTGTAGCGGGTGTGTTCAGTGCCGGCGGGGTCAAAAATACGCCAGATAGTGCGCTGACCTGCGTCTACATTCTTGGCGAGCAGGTGCAGGGATTGCTCTGCGGAGGCGGCATCCGGCGCGAACAGCACACCCGCCAGGCGCTCGCTCAGCGCCGCGGTCACGCGAGCCAGGGCGTGCTCGTCGATGCCGGCGAGCGCGGCGGCATCCTCGCTGAGCGGTTCAATAATCTCGGTTGCGGGGCGGATACCCAGCTCGCGCAGCTCGGCGGCACAGAATTCGGGTAGTTCTGTTGAAGGTTCCTTCGCGGCAGATTCGTTGCTTTCGTCACCCTTATCACCGCGCAGCTGCGATACCTCGGCACCCTCAACCGGCACGCTCAACGCCGCGGTCGCCAGCGAGGTCAGCGCCGCAGAAGCCGCGCGCGCATACTCGGGGTCAATCTGCACGGCATCCAGCACACGCAGCAGGCTCGCGCCCTCGCTCGAAGAATCCATGAGCTCGCCGGTCTCGGGGTCGAACACCGCCTCGGCAGATTCAGCGCCCGGCTCGGCGGGTGCTTCGCCCAGGCTCTGGCCCAGCGCCTCACTCAGGGTTGCGGCACGCTCAGCCGCCGCCGCGTAGGCGCGGGTCGCCTCCACCGCCGCGGCGCGGGCGGCATCCAGCTGAGCCTGCGCGCGGGCTCGAGACTGCGCCGCCTCACCCGAGGCGCGCTCAGTCTGCGCCACCTCGGACGCCGCCTTCTCAACGTTCTTCAGCGCCGCATCGTAGCGCTCCTCAAAGCTGGCGTAGCTTTCCACCGCGCGCTCTGCCTCTTCGCGGCGCTCCTCCAGCAGTTCCAGGGCGCGTTCGTATCCGGCGCGGGCGGCGGCGGTCGCCTCGGTCAGCTCCACGCGGTAGGTACGCACGCGCTCGGCGGCGATAGACTGCACGGTGCGCACGCGCGCGGCGGATTCGCGCAGGGTCGACACGGCCTTCTGGCAGGCGGTGACCTCGGCGTTCAGGCGGTTCTGCTCCTGCTGATACTTCGCGGATGCGGCACGCGCCGCCTCCAGCTGTTCTTTCAGGGTTTCGGCGCGGCGGGTACCTTCCGCTTCGGAGGCGAGAGCCTGCCCCTGCTCAGCCTGCAGAACACCCAGCTGACGAGCCAAAAGTACCGCCTCCAGCTGGCGGATGCGCGCCTGCAGCTGACGCGCGGTCGCGGCGGATTCCGCCTGCTCGCTCAGCGGCTGCAGCTGCGAATCCAGCTCGGCAACCAGGTCGCTCAGACGGGTCACATTCGATGCCACAGACTCCAGCTTGCGGCTGGTCTTCTCCTGGCGGCGGCGGTACTTGACCACGCCTGCCGCCTGCTCGATCATGTCGCGGCGCTGCTGGGCGGTGGCGTGCAGGACCGCATCCAGCTGGCCCTGGCCGACGAGCACGTGCATCTGCTGCCCCAGACCCGCCTCCGAGAGCAGGTCCTGAATATCGGCAAGGCGCGCCGGGGAACCGTTAATCTCGTACTCGCTGCCGCCGGAGCGGAACATGGTGCGCGAAATCTGCACCCGATCAGCGGGAATGCTGAGGGTGCCGTCAGAATTATCGAAAGTCAGGGTGACTTTGGCGCGGCCCAGGGGCGCACGCTGGGCGCCGTCACCCGAACCAGCCTCGCCGGAGCCGGCAAAAATGACGTCCTTCATGCTGCCGCCGCGCAGACTCTTAGCGCCCTGCTCACCCATCACCCAGGCGAGCGCATCCAGCACATTGGACTTGCCGGAGCCGTTGGGCCCAACCACCGCGTTAATGCCGGGGGTGAACTCAAAAGTGGTGGCGGAGGCGAAAGACTTGAACCCGCGCAGGGTCAGCGACATCAGGTGCACAAGGGGCCTTTCTGCAAAAGAATCTGGTGTGTGCCGGGCACATTCTGTGGTGCGTGGCGGCATCCCTCTAGTGTACGCGGTGCGGTGGGCGGGCGGCGGTAGCGTGCACGAGGCAAATGGGACTCAAAGTTCCTCATTGCACATCATCTTACGCGCGGGGTGAACGGGAGCGTTCATATTGGGTCTACGGATACGGGTTCGCCCGACCTGTGCGGTAGATTGGAATGAGCATCACAAATTCTGCGGGGCCGCTGTGCGTTTCCCCGCCGTCTTTGCATCCCACTGACTTCTATTTTCAAGGGCCACACCATTGTTGAATGCACCCGCCGAGAAGGTCGGCACAAACTCTGACATTCGCCACGCTAATGCAGCTCTACTGTCCATTACCCATGAGCTGCCTCCGGAGGTCGTCACGAGCGACTACTTCGATGAGCAGCTGGCCCAAACCTACAAGCGTCTGCGCATGCCCAAGGGCCTGCTGGAGCGTCTTGCCGGTATTAGTACTCGCCGCGGCTGGGCTGAGGGCCAGACCTTCGAGGACGGCGTGGTTGCCGCAGCTGAGAAGGCTATCGCGGAGGCGGGCATTGACCGTTCCCAGATTGGCCTGCTGATTAACGCTTCGGTGACTCGCGATAACTTTGAGCCCGCCGTTTCGGTGGGCGTGCACGACCGCCTGGATTTGCCGCGTCACGCCCTGAACTTCGATATTACGAACGCCTGCCTGGGCTTCGTGAACGCGATGACTGTCGCCTCCACCATGATTGATGCGGGCGCTATCGACTACGCCCTGATTGTGGCTGGCGAGGACCCCTCCCCGTGGCACCGTACCGCGGTACGCATCCTGAACAACCCCGATTCGACCCGCGAGGATGTGCTGGCGCAGTTCGCGACCCTGACCCTCGGTTCGGGTGCGGCGGCGGCTGTGATTGGTCGCGCTGACCGCCATCCGGAGGGTCACCGCATCGTCGGTTCGGTGTCCCGCGCGGGCACTGAGCACCGCAACCTGTGCATCGGTGGCGAGGCGGATCAGGGCATGAACACTGACGCCGAGGGCCTGCTCAAGTACGGCCTGGAGCTGGTGGCGCAGGCGTGGGAGCAGGCGCATCAGGACGGCTGGGAGTGGAACGACATGACCTCCTACGTGACTCACCAGATTTCTAACGCCCACACGAACGCCATTATTGAGGCGGTCGGTATTGAGCGTGAGCGCATCCCCCTGACTTTCCCGAAGTGGGGCAATGTGGCTGCGGCGGCTCTGCCGATGACTCTCGCCGAGTGCGCGCCGACTTACAAGGAGGGCGACCGTATTCTGTGCATGGGTGTGGGTTCTGGTCTGAACACTGCCCTGCTTGAGATTCAGTGGTAACCCGGTAGCCAGCAACCTTTAGCCGGTAACCCGTTAGCTTTTGCGGTAGACATTCACCGATTCGATCCGGAAGGATTCCCCCAGCATGCGCCATTTGAATTTCCCTAAGGCTCAGCCTCCCTATAACCCGGAGGAATGGGCGGGCGTGAACCCGCGCTACTCCCACCTTCTGGAGGTACCCACCACCGCCCCCATTGAGCAGCGGGCACAGCAGGCTGGCGCGCGCCGCTGGCACTACCTGGATAACCTTCCGGTGCTGGTCGAGCAGGGTTTGGAGCCGATTGGCACGATCCTGTGCGTGCACGGTAACCCGACCTGGTCGTACCTGTGGCGTACCGTGCTGGATGCGGGCGTGAATGAGCGCGCCCCGTGGCGTGTGGTTGCGGTTGATCAGATTGATATGGGTTATTCGGAGCGCACCCACCTGGATTTGGAGGGCGAGCGCCGCTCCCTGACCGACCGCATCGCTGACCTGGGTGATTTCACGAAGGCGCTGGGTCTGGATGAGACCGATAAGCCGGTCGTGACCCTCGCCCACGACTGGGGTGGGCTGGTGTCGTTCGGTTGGGCGCTGGAGCATCGTGAGATTCTTTCGGGCGTGATGCTGACGAACACTGCGGTCTACCATGACGGCATTGAGAATATCCCTGCCGCCCTACGCCTGGCGTTGGGTGTGCACGAGTGGGGTACTCACGATTCAACCGCGTTTATTGATGTGACCTTGGGTTTGGCTCAGAATGAGGGCCGTCTGCCCGCGCCGGGTTCTGCCGGTGCCGGGGCGCTTGATGGTGCCCTGCCGCAGCCGGTGGGTCAGCAGCCTAAGCGCCTGTACCCGAGCCCGCTGAATGAGGCGATTTACCGTACGTACCGTGCGCCGTACGCTCATTCGGCGTGGCGTGAGGGTGTGCGTAATTTTGTGGGCGATATTCCGACCGGCGCCGATGTTCCTTCCTACGTCCCGATGCAGCGTATTGCCGAGCAGATTCGTGACCTGGATGTGCCCGCGTTTTTCCAGTGGGGCACGAAGGACCCGGTGTTCCAGCGCCGCTACCTGTTTGATCTGATGGAGCGCATGCCGCAGGCGAAGGTGCACCGCTACGAGAAGGCATCGCACCTGGTCATTGAGGATTACGATATTGCTACCCCCATGATTTCGTGGCTTGCGCAGACCTTTGGCACGCTGGAGGATGGTGTGCTGGTTCCGGCTCGTAATGCGGAGGCGGAGCATCGTGCCGCTCGTGCGCGCCGCCACGGTCTGACGACCGGCGAGGGCGCTGCCGCTGAGGGTATTACGACTGGGGGCGCTGAGGGTACTGTTCCCGCGGCGTTCCGCCCCATGCTCGCGGCCCTCACCGAACGCGCCGATGACACCTCCACCGCCGTGGTGGATATGGACCCCAAGGGTGACGGCACCTCCGTGTCCGTGACCCTGACCTGGGCAGAGCTAAACCAGCAGGTCAACGCCGCCGCGGCCCGCCTGCACACCCTGGGTGTGCGTCCGGGCGACCGTGTGAACCTGATGGTGCCTCCGGGTGCCCGCCTGACCACCCTGATTTACGCCTGCATGAAGCTGGGCGCTGTCATTGTGGTGGCTGATACCGGTCTGGGCATTCCGGGTCTGACTCGCGCGTTGAAGGGCGCTAACCCGAGCTTCCTGGTGGGTATTCCCGCCGCGCTCAGTGCCGCCCGTACCCTGCTGTGGCCGGGTGTGCGTATTTCTGTGGAGCCGCTGGGTTCGGTGCAGGAGAAGCTGCTGGGCGTTGCCGGTTCGGTGTTTACCGCGCCCGCCGCTGACGGTACTCCGGGTGCGCCGGTGCCCACCCCGACCGTGGTGGAGTTCCCCTCCCCCGTGCCGGATGCTGATGCGGCGGTGCTGTACACCTCCGGTTCGACCGGCCCGGCTAAGGGCGTGGTGTACACGCAGCGTCAGCTGGCTGGTATGCGTGATGCCATTGCGAATACGTACGGTTTTGCGCCCGGTAGCGGTCTGGTGGCTGGCTTCGCGCCGTTTGCGCTGTTGGGCCCGGCGCTGGGTGCTACCAGTGTGACCCCGACGATGGATGTGACCCGCCCGAAGACCCTGACGGCTTCTGCCCTGGCCTCGGCTGCGGCGGCTATTGATGCGACGGTCGTTTTTGCATCCCCTGCCGCCCTGGTGAATGTGGTGGCGACCGCCGATGAGCTGAACGCTGAGCAGCGTGCGGCGCTGGCTAAGGTTCAGACCGTGCTGAGCGCTGGCGCGCCGATTCCCGTGCCCCTGCTGGAGGCGCTCTCCGCCCTGGTGCCGAACGCCTCCCTGCACACCCCGTACGGCATGACCGAGGGTCTGCCGGTGACCGATGTGTCTTTCGAAATGATTCGCCAGGCGATCACTGAGGGTACCCCGAATGATGCCGGTGAGGTGCTTGACCCGTTCGCCCGTGACGGCGTGTGCGTTGGTTTCGCGGTGTACGGCGCGGCGGTGGCTATTGCGCCGCTGCTGCAGGACGGTTCGGTGGCGGATGAGCTGACCCACGAGCCGGGTGTGACCGGTGAGATTCTGGTGTCGGCGCCGCACGTGAAGGACCGCTACGACACCCTGTGGGTCACTGAGGAGCAGTCCATTAGCACTCCGGGTTGGCATCATACCGGTGACGTCGGACACCTGGATGCTTCGGGTCGCCTGTGGGTTGAGGGTCGCCTCGCGCACGTGCTGCTGACGTCGCAGGGTGTGCTGACCCCGGTTGCGGCGGAGCAGTCCGCCGAGTCCCTGCCGGAGGTGCGCCGCGCCGCCCTGGTCGCGGTGGGCCCTGCAGGTACCGCCGCCCCGGTACTGGTCATCGAGGCTTCCGCAAATACTGCCGCGTTGGAGGCACGCCAGTCGGCGTCCGCGTTCAAGCGTGCTCTGCTCAATCGCGTGCCCGGCGCTCACCGCTTCCCCATTGCGGAGGGTGTGGCGCCCTTCGAGCTGTCGCAGCTGGTGCGTCAAAAGGTTGCTGAGGATACCGGCGTGGAGCTTGCCGCAGTGCTGGTAGTACACGAGCATCCGACCGATATTCGCCACAATTCGAAGATTGACCGCCCCGCCCTGGGTGAGTGGGCGTCGAAGGTCCTTGCGGGGGCGTAAGCGCCTGCCGGATCCCTAAGTTTAAGGAGTATGATGTCCCCTCATTCTTCGCGTGAGTCTGCACCCCGTTTGTCTGCGTCCCGACGGGCTGCATCCCGCTTGTCGACCTCGCATGCGGTGACTTCCCCGACGGCTCGGTTCCGCAAGCCGGCGCAGCCGCTGGCGGCACGCTACACCGACCCCGCCCCGCGTTCGCTGCGCCCGGTTGAGGAGCCCGATTTCGCGCCGCGTATTGGCGAGCGCATCCTCTTTACCGGTGCGAGCGGCCTGCTGGGTCGTGAGAGCGTGCTGGCGTTGCTGCGTGCCGGCTACGATGTGCGTGTTTTTCAGCGTGGCGATTCGGGTATTGCGGCTCTGCTGCCCGATTCGGTGCGCCCGCGTTTTGAGCAGGTGCGCGGCGATATTACGAATGCGCAGGCTGTGGATCTGGCGATGACCGGCGTGAATGGCGTGGTGCATGCTGCGGCGAAGGTTTCGGTCAGTGGCGAGTGGGCTGATTATGAGCGCATCAACGTTGAGGGCACCCGCACCCTGTTGCAGGCGGCGCTGAACCATTCGGTGGGTTCGTTCCTGTACATTTCTTCGCCGTCGGTGGCTCATGCCGGTGCGGCGATTGTGGGTGATGGTGCCGGCGTGGCGTCCCCGGAGCATGCGCGCGGTAACTATGCGCGTTCGAAGGCTGCCGCTGAGCTTCTGGTGCTGGAGGCGAACGGCACTGCCCTGCCCGGTGGCGGGGTTTTGCGTGTGGGTGCGTTGCGTCCTCACCTGATGTGGGGTCCGGGCGATACGCAGCTGGTCGAGCGTATTCTGGAGCGTTCCGCCGCGGGCCGCCTGCCGCTGCTCTCCGGTGGTACGGGTCTGATTGATACGCTCTACATTGATAACGCCGCGGATGCGCTGGTGCGCGGCTATCAGCGCCTCGATGCTTTTGCGGGTCAGGCGCTGGTGGTGACGAACGGTCAGCCGCGCACTATCGCTGAGCTACTCGGTGGTTTCTGTGAGGCGGTGGGCGTTCCCGCCCCGCGTTTCTCGGTTCCGGCGAAGGTTGCGGCTCTGGCGGGTAAGGTCATTGAGCGCGTGTGGGAGCGTCTGCCGAAGAATGTGACCGCCGGTGATGAGCCGCCGATGACGGAGTTCCTCGCCGAGCAGCTGTCGACCGCGCACTGGTTTGATCAGCGCCGCACCCGCGAGCTTCTGCAGTGGGAGCCCTCCGTGTCGATTGAGGAAGGCTACGAGCGCCTGGGCTTGTTCTACGGCGACAAATACAGCCGCTAAGCGCTTCTTTTCGGGGCGGCTCCCCCACCCATGGTTTCAACGAATAAAGTTTAAACAAATGCGGTTTAAACGAATGACGGCGTAGCTACATCCCCCTCCTGGGAGGAACGTAGCTACGCCGTCACGTGCATATCTAGCGTGAGTTTGTGCCTATCGTAAGCTCTTACCTATCGAGAGCCCTTAACTGATCGAGCACCTTGACCTATCGAGCACGTGGGGCCCGCTGGCAGTGCGGGCAACGGTAGGACGAGCGGTTCTGGAACGGTTCGCGCACCATCAGGGAGGTGCGGCCCGCCTCCGCGCAACGGTGGCAAGGCTCCCCAGCACGACCGTAGGCGTTCAGCGAGCGCTCAAAGTAGCCCGACTCGCCCAGCACGTTCACGTACAGGGCATCGAAGCTCGTGCCGCCCGCCGCCAGAGACTCACGCAGCACCTGGGTGACCGCCTCCAGCAGTTCGCGGGTCTGGGCGGCGCTGAGGGTGCGGGCGGGCTTCGCGTAGTGCAACCGCGCACGCCACAGCGCCTCGTCGGCGTAGATATTGCCCACCCCGGAGATGACCGACTGATTCAGCAGCACCTTCTTAATGCCGCTGGAGGTGCGCAGGAACTTACGACGCACCGCCACGGGGTCAAAGAACTCGTCCAGCGGGTCGCGGGCAATGTGCTTAACCGCCTCGGGCACAAGAAAACGCTCAGGTACTTCGCTCTGTCCCAATTCACCCGGCGCTACTTCATTCGCTGCAACCGCCGAGGGTACGTCCGGCACCAGCGGGCTGAGGAACATGCCACCGAAGATACGCTGATCCACGAAGAGCAATCGCTGCCCAGTGCTTGCCCGATTGCTGCTTGCCCGGTTGGTGCTCGCCACGCTCTCCGAATTTCCAGCCGGTCCTAGCTCGAGCGCCACGCGCAGGTGCCGCGGCTGCTCATCAAACGCCGCACGAGCCCCCAACTCATTACCCGAGTCGCTGCCCGAGTTGCTGTCCGATTCGCCGCCCGGCTCATCGCGCACGAGCAGCTGACCGCTCATGCCCAGATGCACCACGAGCGCCTCGTCGGCAAGCGTGCCGTCCGCCTCGCTCAGGGTCAGCCACAGGTACTTGCCGCGGCGGTAGGCACCGCGCAGCGCCCTGCCGGTGAGTGCCGCCTCAAAGTGGGCGGGACCGGGCAGGTGCCTGCGCAGCGAACGGGCATCGACCACGCGCACCGCCCGCACGGGGCGGCCCAATGAATGGTCGGCTAGACCTGCGCGGACGGTTTCTACCTCGGGCAGTTCGGGCATGAATTACCACCTCAACGGGATTGCAGGATCAAGAGCCCCACAGAGTTAGCAGACCTGCAGGATGATTGAATGAGCCTAAACCAGAACGCGGTACGCCTGCTCAGCGGCAAGGCGCTCCGCCTCCTTCTTGCTCGGACCCACACCGGTACCGGCCTGCTGGTTCGCCACAATAGCGACCGCAGTGTACACGCGCGCGTGATCGGGGCCCTCGCCGGTGACCTCATAGCGCACGTCTCCCCAACCGCGGGCGGTGGCGAGGTTCAGCAGCTCGGTCTTCCAGTCGCGTCCAGAGTTCAGGACCTTCTCATCATCGAGCAGCGGCGCAATCAGACGCAGCACCAGGTCACGAGCCGCCTCGCGACCGCACTCCAGGTAGGTCAGGCCGAAAATCGCCTCCATGGTGTCGGCAAGGATCGAGTCCTTATCGGCGCCGCCGGTGTGAATCTCGCCCTTACCGAGCAGGATATACCGGCCCAGATCCAGGTCGCGTGCCACCTTCGCCAACGCCACCGTAGACACCACCACGTGGTGCAGCTTCACGAGCTCACCCTCGGGCAGGTCGGGGTAGCGTCGGTACACTTCTTCAGCAATCGCCAGGGAAAGCACCGAATCGCCCAGGAACTCCAGGCGCTCGTTATGCTCCACCCCGGGGTTCTCGAAGGCGTAGGAACGGTGCGTTAGGGATAGCAAAAACGTCTCGGCGTCGATATCGACCCCGAGACGTTTACGCAACTCCCTAGTATCAACACTAGGAAATTCAGTCATAAGGATTCACCGCTTCTTAGGCGTCTGCAACCTTACGGCCCTTGTACTCCAGGAACAGGGCGTTGCCTGCAGCGTCGGTTACAACCTTTGCCTGGTGGGGCAGGCTGTAGGTCACGCGACCGTTTTCAACGGTCTTAACCAGCTGGGGCACGGATGCCTTCCACTGGGAACGGCGTGCGCGGGTGTTAGCGCGGGACATCTTGCGCTTGGGAACAGCCACAGCTATCTCACAATCTCTAGTAACAACAATTTAGTTTTCGGTATCTGCACCGAGCAGGCCCTGTAGGGCCGACCAGCGCGGATCCAACACCTCGTGATGATGCCCGGGGTCATCCTCCAGGCGCGCACCGCAATCGGCGCACAGACCCTGGCAGGTGTCCCTGCAAACAGGCTGGAACGGCAGTTGAAGGATTACTGCGTCCCGCAGAGCCGGTTCAAGGTCGATGGAATCATCCTCAACGGCGTACTGCTCATCTACTTCGTCTTCGGGGCCGCCAGCCGGGGCCTTCTCAAAGACGAAAAGCTCTTGAATATTGGCCGACATCTCGTAATCAATCGGATCCAAGCAAAGGCTACACTCGCCGTGTACATCCACAACAACGGAGCCGGTTACTAGGATACCATCAACAACAGACTCCATACGAATATCGAGGTCAATATCCGAACCCTCTTCCACGCCGATGAGCGTGTTACCCAGGTCTGCCGGTGCGGGCAGAACCTCAGTGAGAGTTTCCATGGTGCCGGGGCGGTGAATCAGGTTAGTGACTGATACAACCAGCGGCGATGCGTCTGCACGTGAAATGGCGTTTCTCCTTACGAAATGTATAAACCAAAGTCCCATTTTAGGGGTGGTTCGCACCGTTAATCAAGATTAAGCGCCTTTTAAATCTCTTTAAGTGGCGCTCACCTCTTAAATATCCCCTTAAGGAGGCGCCGCGCGGCACTTAATCGGTCGGTCGAGGCTACTACTGGGGGACTTAAGTGCCCGGTCGGCGGTGCGAGTTATTCTACCGGGGCCCTGCCGGTGGGCGTGTCGGGTGTGTCGGACGGGTGCGCGCCCGGTGGTGTGTGCCTGGGTTGATGAGGCGTTTTTCTAGGCGTTTTTCAGCGCGCGGGCGACCGCCTCCGGCACGAAGGGAGTCACGTCACCACCCAGCGACGCCACCTCACGAATAATCGTGGACGACACCGCACCGTAGCGGTCTTCACCCGCCAAGAACACCGTCTCAACCTGCGCCAGGTGACGGTTCATGCTCGCCATCGGAGCCTCATAGCTGTAGTCCGTCGCCGAACGCAGACCCTTCACCAGCACCTTCGCGCCACGCTCCGCCGCATACTCGGCAAGCAGCACGCCCGGCGGAATCGGCTCCACGCTCACACCCTTAATGCCGAGCTCCTGCAGGGACTCACGCACCAGTTGCACGCGCTCCTCCAGGGAGAAGCGGTACTTCTTGGAGCTATTGTGCGCCACGCCCACAATCACCTCGTCAAAGAGCTGAGCGGCGCGGGCAATGATTTCCAGGTGGCCGTGGTGCACGGGGTCAAAAGATCCGGGGCAGAGGGCAATCATGGCGGTCCCTTCACGAATAAATATCAGAGGTCGGAATGACTAGATACGGGCGAACTTAGGATGCGGGATAGCGGCATGCGGGCGAGCGCAGGCTGAGGCAGCAAGATCGGGCGGTGATTTTAGGCGGCGAGCTCTTCAGCGTCCTCGCCGGGCTCGTCGCCCGCCTGTTCCTCCACCTCGTCAGGCTCCACATAGTAGAGAACCGTCTCGCCGTGCTGACGGGTCGAAAAACAGTACAGGCCCTCGCCCCACACCGGCTCCGCATCACGCGAAGAACGCTCCACCACGACCACGGCACCCTCGGCAAGCTTGGGGGTGAGCGCCTCCAGTAGCTCGCTGACCTGCTCGTTCGGCATGGCGTAGGGCGGGTCAACAAACACCAGATCCCACGGACCGGAGGCGGAGTTCACGTAGGTCAGCGCCTGAGACTGCTGCACGCGCGCCGCAGAACCGGTAACGCTAGAAGAACCAGAGCCGTTGCGGCCCATCGCCTTCTCCACCGCGGCAACATTCTTGCGAATCACCGCAACAGCCTTCGGGTAGGTATCCAGCAGAGTCACGGAGGCCGCACCGCGCGAGAGCGCCTCGCAGCCCAGCGCGCCCGAGCCGCCGAAAGCGTCCAGCACGCGGGCGCCACGAATAATGTCGTAGCTCTCCAGCTTGGAGAAGAGGGATTCCTTCACCCGGTCGGTGGTGGGGCGAGTATTATCCCCCGGAACCGAGGCAAGGCGAACGCCTCCGGCGGCACCGGAAATAATACGGCTCATAGGGTCTCTCCTCTTAACTAGTGCGGTGTGTTCAAGTCACGGTTTCAGCGGATGGTGGGTAGGGCGGGCGGCGTGTTCTGCCCCGTTGGGCACTTATCCCCTGCCGAGGAACGCCTCACGGTCAGCGTCCAGGGCGCGGTCAATCGTACGCGCCAGCGACGGATGCTTAGCCAGCGTCGGGTCCTTCTCCACCACCGAGCGGGCATCCTCACGGGCACGCTCAATAATGTCGGCATCGGCAAGCGCCCGCAAGAACCGCAGGGTGCTCTTCGAACCCGATTGTGCAGCACCCAGAATATCACCCTCGCGGCGCTGCGCCAGGTCGATGCGAGAGAGCTCAAAACCGTCCGTGGTGGAGGCGACCGCATCCAGGCGCTCGCGGGACACGCCGCCCTCCTCCTGACGGGTCACCAGCAGGCAGGTGCCCGCGTAGCCGCCACGCCCCACACGACCGCGCAGCTGGTGCAGGCCCGAGATGCCGAAGCGGTCGGCGTCCATGATGATCATGAGCGTGGCGTTCGGGACGTTCACACCCACCTCAATGACGGTGGTGCTGATGAGCAGGTCAATTTCGCCGCGCTCGAAAGCGGTCATGACGGCGGTCTTCTCCGCCGGGTCCATGCGGCCGTGCAGGGTGCCGATACGCACGCCGACGAGGGCGTCCTCAGCGCTCAGGTAGGAGTACATGGAGGCGACCGAGGTCAGCTGAACCTTGCCGTCACTGCTGGCGTTACCACCCTGACCGAAATAGCCCTGGGCCGAATTGCCCGCGCCGGTTCCCGCACCGTTCAGGCTGGATGCGCCAAAGAACGCCGCGCCTTCCTCCAGGCTGTCGCCGTCCTCCCCGATTTTGGGTACGACAACATACACCTGGTGGCCCGCGTCGATTTCTTCGCGGGCGCGCCTCCACAGTCGGGACGCCCAGGCGGGCTTCTCGGCGAGGGGCACCACGTGCGTTGAGATTTTCTGTCGGCCGGCGGGCAGGGTGTCGAGCACGGACACGTCCAGGTCACCGAACACGGTCATGGCGACGGTACGCGGAATGGGCGTTGCGGTCATGACCAGGCGGTGCGGCAGGGCGCCGTCGGTGCCGCGCAGGCCGTCGCGCTGCTCCACGCCGAAGCGGTGCTGTTCGTCCACGACGACCAGACCCAAATCGTGGAAGCTCACCTCATCGGAGAGCAGAGCGTGGGTGCCAATCACGATTTGGGCGGTGCCGTCGGCGAGCTCCTGCAGAACCTTGCGCTTGGCGCGGGTACCCATGGAGGCGGTCAGCAGGCGCACGCGCACACGGCGGGGTTCCTCCCCACTCCCCGCGGGAGTTCCCGCGGCAGGTTCGTCGGCTGAACCGGCGGCTGAATCGTCAGCGTCTGAGTCTTCGGGCGCCGCCATATCCCCCAGGATGTCCAGCACCGAACGCAAATGCTGCTCGGCGAGCACCTCGGTCGGGGCGAGCATCGCGGACTGGCCGCCCGCATGGGCAACCTGCAGCATGGCGCGCAGAGCCACCACGGTCTTACCGGAACCCACATCACCTTGCAGCAGGCGGTTCATGGGCGATTCGCTCGACAGATCGGCGGCAATCTCAGCGCCTACCTTCTGCTGCCCCTCGGTCAGCTCGTAGGGCAGAACCTCCAGCAGCTGATCGGCGAGGCCACCCTCCACGGCGGGGCGCGGCTGGGTCAGGTGCGCGGCACGCACCGAATGCAGGCGAGCAAGCGCGCTCTGCAGCACGAATGCCTCGCGGTAACGCATCTGCGCCTGGGCGGCACGCCAGGTATCCTCCGAGTCGGGGGTATGCAGGGCGCGGTACGTCCACTCCAGCGAGGGCACCTTGCGGGCGCGACGAATCGTGTAGGGTACCGGGTCTTCGAGTTCTTTGAGCGGCACCTTTTCGAGCAGCTGCGCCATGTAGCCGCTAATACGGTCGGTGGGCAGCTTCGCGGGGGCGCGGTAGACGGGCACGGGGGCGGTGGCGGCGTCGGTGACGTCCGCGCCGGAGGCGTCCTTCGAGAGCAGGGCGTAGTGCGGGTTGGTGAGGGTGTATTCGCCGCGGTAGATGCCGACCCTGCCGGAGAACATCATGGTTTCGCCCTCGCGGATTTCGCGGGCAGCGGTCCAGGCGTTGAAGAAGGAGAGCTTCATCTGCGAGCCAATGAGCGTACCGGGGTTCGTCATGCTGGGTGCGGGCACGCCAAAGAGGCCTCCCTGGGCGAAACTATCCGGCGCGAAGCTGTCTTGCGCGAAGCTGTCCTGCCCAAACGAATCCTGGCCGTAGCTGTCTGCATAGCCGCTATAGGAGGCGGGTTGCGCTCCCCTGCCCGGTGCCGGGTTCTGGGTAGCGGGGTTGTGCGTGGAATGAGCGAGCGCATTGATGCGCGGGTTGTGCATCCCGGTTGCCTGCCAGTTCTGCGCGGGGGCGCCAGATACGCCGGGGCGGTTAGCGCGCCCGGGCACCACGGATACAGGGCCACCAGCGTTGAGGCCAGCGGCGCCAAAACCGGCAGCTCCAAAACCTGCGGGTGCGTCCTGCCCGGTGGCATCGGAGAGCCGGTCGGTGATGATCACTTCCGTGATTTTGCCGCGGCGCGCCGCCATGGTTCGGGTGCTCACGTGCACCACGCGGGCGATGATGGTGACGTCCTGGCCCTCAACGAGTTCGGCGAAGGAGCTGAGCTCACCTCGCGGCAGGTACTTGCGCGGGAAGTAATCGAGCATCTCCCCAACGGTGTGCAGGTCAAGGTGCGTGGAGATTGCCTTGGCACTGGGCGCGGGAAGGTACTTTTTGAGCGGCGCATTTTCGATGCGGTCTTCGGAGGCGTAGCGCGCCAGGGCGCGGCTCTTAGCCTCCGCGGCAGCTGATGCGGGCTTCGCAGCCGCAACCTTCTCAGTAGCTGCCTTCTTCGCGGAAGCTTTCTGTACAGGTTCCTTCTGTGCGGGAGCCTTCTTCGCCGGGGCTTTCGGCGCGGGCATTGCCTTCTTGGCGACGCTTTTCGGCGCGTCGGTTTTCGGTGCGGGGGTTTTCGGCGTAGCGGCCTTGGAATCAGCGACATTCGTCACCGAGGCTTTGGAAGCGGGAGCTTTCTTTGCGGGAGTCTTCTTCGCTACGACCTTTGTGGAGGCCGGTTTTTTGGGCGCAGGCTTATCAGCTTCTACTTCGGGCGTGCTCTTCTTCGGAGCAGGCTTCTGCTCGGCCTCTTCGCTCGCTTTCGTGACCTTCTGCGGGCGCGCCGAAGTAGCCCGCGCGGCAGTTTCGCTCTCCTGCGGGCTCGGCTTGTTCTGAGCTAGTTCCTTCTGAACTGTTTTTTTCTGAGCTGGCTTCTTCTGAGTCGGATTCTTCCGCGCGGGTGCTTTCCGAGCCGGTTCCTTCGGCTGATGTGCTTCCGACTGTTGTGCTTCCGGCTGAGTTGCCTGCCGCGCCGCCAACGCAATATCGACCAGCTCGTAGATAGCGTCGTCGGTCATGGTGTGCGCGGCGGGACCCAGCGAATGCTTAAGCGTCTTGAGCGCCTTACGGTAGGGTGCGCTAGCGCGCTGTGCCGCGCGTTCGCTCAGCTCGGCGCGGCTCACCTCGCCTCGGGCGTAGGCGGCAAGATCACGCACGGTCAGCTCGGCGGTGGTGCGGAGCTGCTCATCGCTCAGTAGCGGCGCATCTTTTGTCCCCTGCTGAGCTCGGGTCGCAGAACCGGCGCGGGAGGCAGGCGCAGAATCTACGGGCTCGCCCTGCGCTATCTCAACCTTCGCAGGCTTGGTCTGCGAAGCCTTGCTCTTCGTAGCCTCAGCCGTTGCACTTTTAGCCAACGCAGCTTTGACCGGCGCACTCTTGTTAGGTGCAGGCTCGGGAAGCCCCAAGTCCAGGGCTTCCTGCTGTGGGTTCACGGAACGTCGGGCGGGGCTCATGCGCCGCCCTCCGCACCGCACGCGTGGTCGGCGTGGTGGCCGTCCTCCAGGGAGGAAATACGCTCATCCGACCACTGACCGTAGCCCATAATCAGCTCGCGGGCGGGGTCGATGTCGGGCACGTGCACGTGTAGCGCCCAGAGTCCAGCCGCCATATCCAGGGGCGTAATGAGCAGGCTGTCGCCCATGTCTTCAAGTTCGGGGCGCAGCTGCGCCAGGGCGAGAGGCTCGCAGGTCAGCGTACCCATGAGCTCCCAGCCGCTCCGCCCCGCATGTTCTGCGTGCTCACCTTCTACGTGCTCGGCGGGTTCAGAGCCCGCCCGCGCCGCATCCGCAGCTGAAGGCGCGCGGAGCATAGACTGCACCTGCGCCTCGTTCAGGGTTGCACCCTCCCAGCGCGGGTTGGAGTGCACCACGGCAAGGTAGAAGCCGAGCGCGCCGGCATCCACGAAACCGGCAAGTTCGGGTGAGGGCGGGAACTGCGCGGTACGTTCCAGGGCGGCACGCATCAGCGCACGTCGACGCTCTTTCAGTGCCTCGTCAGCGGCTTCTGCGTCCTGTGATGCATCGTAGTGCGCGTCCAGGCGAGCAAGCTCCACCATGACGGACAGCATTGTGGAGGGCACCATCTGCTCCCCCACGCTGGCGCGAATACGCTCAGCCGCGAACGCCATCGCGCGCGCCTCCGCGTGGGCGTACTCCAGCTTCACTTCACGATGCTTCGGCAGGGATCCGCGAGCAATAACGCGCTCGTAGTCTGCCTCCAGGGCGCGCACGAGCGGCAGCTCATCGGCTGCGTCACCGAGCTCCCGAGCGAGGTTTCCGGTCAGGAACCAGTAGCTGCGCACCGCCTCCAGCGCCCAGGCGCAGAGCAGGGTACCGGAGTTGCCGCGCGCCACGCGGGATGCGCGCATAATCGCGTGCTCGTAGATGCCGCCCAGCTGAATCCACAGGTGGGCGAGGGTTTCCTCTTCGGAGGCGCCCGCCGCCTCAGGCGCGTACGTGCCCTCCCCGCCAGGATTTTCGCTAGCGGGAAGAACCTCGCTGGGCAAAATCTCGCCGGGCAAAGCATCACCGGGCAGAACCTGCTCCATGCCCCGCTCAAACTCTTCGGTCAGGGTCAGCAGGGTGTGGGCGATATTGGAGCCTGTGTCCTTATCGGGCACGGGGAACCCGTTGAGTTCGTTGAGCGCCTCGCGGTAGAGTTCGATGGTGGTACGGGCGGCGGTGGACCACGCTACGCCGAAGCGGTAGGCGCGCACGCAGGCGCGGCGGTAAATTTCGCGTTCTTCGGTGCGCTGGTTCTGTTCTGCGTTCACGCTACCCTCCTCGTCAGTTTCGTCGGTTTCGTCGGTTTCGTCAGTTTCGCGTGGTTCTCGGCTGAGTTCTCAACTAGTTCTCGGCTAGTTCCCGACTAATTTCCCGGTTAGTTCCCGACTGATTTCTCGGCGCCCGCGGCACGGGCGGAATCCAGCCTATTTCGTACTTCTATTCTAGGTAATTTCGGTTAAATGTACGGTATTACCCGTCGTCTATCCCGCGGGATGAAAGCACAGACGGAACACAAACCGCCCGCACCTCGCGGCACCCGGTGACTTGCGGTACTGGGTCAAGCTTCTACGCGGAAGCTCCGTAGTGTTCCCAGCCCATGCCGTCCAGGGAGCGGCCGTCCATCACGACCGCCGCGCCGGTCACCGCATTGTGGCGGCGTTCGGCACCGTAAAGCTCGGCGCTCAGACCGCGCTCCGGGGCGTCCGCAACGCAGGTACCCAGGGGCACGAACTCTTCGGGCACCTCACCGGGGAAGGTCGCCAGCAGGCCGTGGTCTTCTCCACCGACCAGCACGAAGGTGCGCGCCAGGGATGCGGGGCTCTCCCCCGCCTCGTTGCGCTCACCAATCGCCAGCAGCAGGCGCGCCAGCGGTAGCAGCGGCTCGGCGAACGCATCCACGGCGGCGCGGTCGAGGCGCATCTGCACCCCGGAGGCAGCGGCGACTCGTCCAGCGTCCTTGACGAGTCCGTCGGAAAGATCCAGCATGGAGCTTGCCTGATGCTGGCGTGCCACCTCGCCGGCGGGGATGGGACTGACCGGGTGGTGTTGCGAGTCGACGGCGCGCTCGCAGACCGCAATCATGTGCGCGGCGTCTTCGGGGCTGAGGGTGCGGGCAAGCTCGATAAGACCCTCGGGAAGAACGCCACCAGGAAGAGCGCCAGTACCTTCAGCCTGCTTCTCAGTATGCTTTTGAGCCCACGCCCGGCTCACCGCCTCCAGCGCCGCCTCAGCATCTTGACCTGCGGCAATGGCACGCAGCAGTGCCATGGCGGGCAGGGAGAGCGGGTTGAGCAGCAGGCGCAGACCGGCATCGGACCAGGCGGTACGTCCCGCCAGGGCAATAGTGTCACCGGGGCGTGCGCCGGAGCGTAACACGGCGCGGTCCGTGTAGCCGAGGGCGGTGACGGTCACCGACATTTCGGTGGAGTCGCCAATATCGCCGCCGCCAATCACGCATTCGGTAGCTCCGCAGGCGTTGATTCCGTCTACAATGCCGTGGGCGAAGCCATCGATCCAGCTGTAAGGAGTGCTACCGGGCAGGCTCAAGGAGATGAAGAGGCTCACCGGGCGTGCGCCCATGGCGGCAACGTCGGCAAGGTTCTGGGTCGCGGCTTTGCGCCCCACATCGTAGCCGCTACTGCGGGCGGGTTCCAGAATGAACTCGCCGGCCTCACCCGCACGTGCGATACCGCCGGGCCACAGGTTCATGAAGTCCTGGTCCTCAACGAGAGTGTCGGTGGTGACCACGGTACGCTGACCGGGCGCGGGCGCGGCGAGGACGGCACAGTCGTCACCGGGACCCACATCGAGGGGCTCAATGTGCCCCGCCTGACGTGCCGTAGCGGCAACCTGCTCATTGTGGGCGTTGATAATCGGCATGAAGGCGCGCAGAACGCGGGACTCCCCCAGCTTTGAGAGAGGTGTCTCTCGCATGGGGTTGTCCCGCGTTTCGCTAAAAGTCTGAGGATTCACATCCTCTATTATCGCGTATTCTTACGCGTTATGTTCGCCTTATGCTCCGCGGCTGAAGTAGCGGATCGCCAGAGCAATCAGCACCAGACCGATGAGCGAGAAGAGAATCAGCGGTGCAATGCCGGAAAGTCCGGAATCGTCCGCATCCGCATTCTTCACGGCCTGTTCCTGAGCGGCGTTCGCACCATCAGCCTTTGTCACACTCTTTGCGGAGCGGCTGGCGCTAGCCGAGGTGGAGGAGCTGGGCGACTTCGAAGCCGATACCGAGCTTAAGGAGCTCGAGGGGCTTACCTCCTGGGAGTGGTCCTCTTCGGTCTTATTGCGCGAGAGGTATCCAGCAACCCAGTCTGCCGCGCCCGGGATGGAGTCATTCGAGCCGTTATTGGCTGCGATTCGTCCGAGGGTGGTGCCGCCAGAACGCAACGGATCGTCCTCGTTGTCATCAAGCCTGTCATTCGGTGCCTTGGTGCTCGGTGAAGAGCTTGAAGATCCCGATGAGGAGCTTGAGGATTCGGAGGATTTGCCCGGTCGCGGAAGCTCGATGGAGATGACGACATCTTCCCCCGAGGTTTCCTGACGGTTTCCAGGGACGGTCACCGGGTTGTTCGCCGGAGGAATCGGGGCAACAGGCTCAGTCTCAATCGGGGTAAGGGTCTTGGCGTCTGAGCTGTCCTTGGTGTCCTCTACCGGAGCTACGGGAACTACCGGAATCACGGGGATTTCTGCATCCTTAGTGGGTTCCTTGGAGGGTTCCTGAGTCGGCGCGGGCACTACCGGAGCCTGAGTCGGCTCCTCGGAGGGTGCTTCGCTCGGTTCCTTGCTCGGTTCCTGAGTCGGCTCGGGAGTTACGTCCTTGGTCGGCTCGGGAGTGGGTTCCGGATTCGGTTCCGGGGTTACGTCCTTAGTCGGCTCAGGAGTGGGTTCCGGAGTAGGCTCCGGTTCCGGGGTGGGCTCAGGATTCGGCTCAGGAGTGGGCTCCGGGGTCGGTTCGGGAGTTACATCCTTCGTCGGCTCAGGAGTGGGCTCTACCGTAGGCTCGGGAGTCGGGTCCTGAGTGGGCTGAGGGGTCGCGTCCTTGCTGGGTTCCGCAGTAGGTGCAACGGTCGGCTCCGGAGTGGGAGCAACAGTAGGTTCTGCCGTCGGGGTTGCGGTAGGAGCAACGCTCGGTTCGGCACTTGCACTGGGAGCTACGGTAGGCTCAGCGGTCGCCTCCTTAGAGGGCTCTGCGCTAGGACTTGCCGTAGCGGTAGCACTCGCAGAAGCGGAGGGCTCGGCAGTGGGCTGCGCAGTGGCATCCGGAGTGGGTGTCGCGTCCTTAGAGGGCTCTACGCTAGGACTCGCCGTAGCGGTAGCACTTGCGGAAGGTTCAGCGCTAGCCGTGGGCTGAGCACTCGAAGAAGCGCTAGGCTGAGCGGTGGGCTCTGCCTGCGCGTTGTCAGTCTTATTGTCTCCCTGGGCGGTGGGCCATGCGCTTACGGTAGCAAGCGTGGGTACTGCCGTCCGAGAGGAAGATGCCGCGGTCGCGGCGGGGTCCAGGGTTTGGCCTGCGGTGCCAACAGGGTTCGACGGAAGCTGTGACGCTGCCTCCTGCACATCTTGAGCAAATGAGGCTACGTATGGGCTTCCGGAAGCAACCAGTGCTGTCGCCAGACTCGCAGAGACCACCTTACGGTTTCGTTTTCCCAAAGGTTGTCCTTGACTTTCTGATACGTTGTGAGTGAATAGATACCCAATCGCTAGGGTAGATCGGATATGGCTTCATCTATTCTACCGAATCGGCTTTTTCTTCATTACTCATTTTAGCGCTTTCATACCAATCTTTGAGCTTCACGATGTGCAAAGACTATCAACGACACCTTTCCATCACCCAGAAGCATCATTTCATGCACTTGTGAGCAGAATTACGTTTCACCTTATCAACACCGCTTTAGAATTTGCACTCCCCTATTTAAGGGACCCCGAGGCGAGTTTAAGTGATTTTTCTCATTAGTGAATCTAGAGCGATTCTCATCAAGATTTAGAGGCTAATACGTACCAATTACCCCGCCCACACAGACATTAACTTGCCCACAAACTTGCCCCCCCCCCCGAACTAGCCCACTGTGCAAAAAAACGCCCCGCCGCGATTCCCTCAAGAATCCGCGACGGGGCATCTCTTAGCAGGGGCTACTCCCCCACTGCTACGTATTCAAAAACTAGCGCAGACCTAAGATCTCTAACGTAGACCCAGGGGGCGTTCCATCGCCAGAGTCAGCAGCTCGCTAATCAGGTCGGTGTAGGAAATACCGGTGTTCTCCCACATGGTCTTGTACATCGAAATCGGAGTGAAGCCGGGCATGGTGTTCACCTCGTTGATGACCAGGCGGCCATCCTCGGTGTAGAAGAAGTCCGCGCGAGACAGACCCTCGCCGTCCAGCGCCAGGAACGCCTTCACGGCCAGCTCACGCAGGCGATCCTGCACATCCTGCGGCAGGTTCGCCGGACACACGGTCACAGCGGACGACTCAGAAACGTACTTCGCCTCAAAGTCGTAGAAGCCGTGGTCCTCGTCCACAACCTCAATCTCGCCGGGGTAGGATGCGCGGGGCATCTCGCCGTGGTGGCCGTCGAGCACCGCGCACTCGATTTCGCGGCCCACAATACCGGCCTCAATAATGATTTTCGGGTCGTGGCGGCGCGCCTCTTCAATCGCGGGCACGAGCTCCTTGACCGAATCCACCTTGGTAATACCGAAGGAAGAACCTGCGCGGGTCGGCTTCACGAACATGGGGAAGCCCAGCTTCAGCACGCGCTCCAGAATCTGCTCGCGGTCCTCGTGCTCCCACTGGCGGTTGGTGATGACCTCGTAGGGGCCGACCTCCAGGCCAGCGGACTCGAAAGCAACCTTCATGAAGTGCTTGTCCATACCCACAGCGGATGCGGTCACACCGCAACCCACATAGTGCAGGTCAGCCATTTCCAGCAGACCCTGCACGGTGCCGTCCTCGCCGAAGGGACCGTGCAGCAGCGGGAACACAACGTCCACCGGCGCGGTGCGGGTAACGTTACCCTCAGCATCCACCAGGGTCAGGCGGGAATCGCCGGCACCCATCGGCAGGAATACCTGCTGGGTGCCCTCGGGGAACTCTGCGGTACCGCGAGTGCCAGCGGTCAGCTCGGCGAGCTGCTGCTCATCGGTCAGGTACCAGCGGCCGTCACGGGTAATACCGATAGTGATGACGTCGTAGGCGGTGCGGTCAATAGCGCCCAGCACACCGGCAGCGGTAATGAGCGAAATCGGGTGCTCGGAGGAGCGGCCACCGCACAGCAGGGCGACGGTCTTCTTCTCGGTCATATGTTTCTCCTAGTTAGTGTTCCCCTACCATCAGGTCCGGAAGGTGGAACGGCAATGCGTCAATAATCCTAACGCACGAATACCGTCGCGGTCACTGATGCGTTTCTCACGCGCCGGTTTTCCGCAACGGTATCCGTCCTTGGATGTTTACATTCAATCTTCTTCTAGTATGTCCTGGCACACAACCCGAATCAAGAGGGCGCCAGCACACCAGAAAGCTTCAAAACCTAGTGACCCTCATGCTTGAGGCGGCGGCCCAGCAACTGAGGCGCCAAATCCTCAATGCCAATACGGCCCGAAAGCACAGCCACCACAGCCTCAACAATGGGCATCTCCACGCCGTGACGACGAGCCAACTCAGCCACCACCGGCGCCGACTTAATCGACTCAGCAGTCTGGCTCATGTGCTCATGCAGGCGGTCAGGGGTAATACCCTGCGCCAGCAGACGGCCCGCCGTGTGGTTACGAGACAGCGGCGAAGAGCAGGTCGCAATCAAGTCACCCATACCGGCAAGACCGCTCATCGTCGCAGCCTCGCCACCCAATGCCACCGCCAGACGGGTAATCTCCGCCAGGCCGCGAGTCATAATGGATGCCTTCGAGTTATCGCCGTAATTGCGACCCTCGCAAATACCCACGCAAAGGGCAATCACGTTCTTCACCAGGCCGCCAATTTCAGTACCAACCACATCCGTGTTGGTGTACGGGCGGAAGTACGCGCACGCAATCGCGTGAGCAACAGACTCAGCCACCGGCAGGGTACGAGCCGCAACCACGGAGGCGGTAGGCTCCTCCCCCATGATTTCCTTCGCCAGGTTCGGGCCCGACAGCACGCACACGCGGTGCGGAATATGACCGATCGAGCGCACATCAGCACCGCGCAGAGCCATAGCCTCTTCCAGCTCCTCGGTAATGACCTGCGACATGCGCAGACCCGTACCGGTCTCCAGGCCCTTCGCCAAAGATACCAGCATGGCGTTCGGCTCAATATAGCGGGCGAAGCTCTGCAGCTGCGAACGCAGAACCTGCGCGGGCAAGGCAAGAACCACAATATCGGCGCCGGTCAGCGCCGCGGGGGCATCCGCCGTGAAGTGCATGTTGTCCGGCAGCTTCATTCCCGGAAAATAGCGGGCGTTCTCGCGGGTGCGCTCGCACTCAGCCATCACCTGCTCATCACGACCGATGAGGGTCACGCGAGTGTCATCGCCGCGTTCACGGGCAGCATCCGCCGCGATCTTAGCGAAAGCGGTGCCCCAGCTACCGGCGCCGAGCACCGCAATAGACTGTACGGTTGCCGGAGGGGTAAATTCAGGGCTTGCTGCGGGGGTGCGTCCAAAGAAGGTCACGAAAACACCATCTTCCTTGTGAGGTCCTTGGATGAGGTCCTTGGGTGAACCCCCTGATAGGTGCCCGGTCGGGTACCTATTAGGGGCTCTCAATGGTTCCCAGCGGGAATACTACTTTTCGTCCGGTTCGCCGAGCGCGCCACCGACCGGACCGGAGGGGGTGCCGGGAGCTTCACGACGCTTAGTGCGCGGGTTCCAACGACCCTCAGGAGCTTTCTCGCCGCGGATTTTCTCCAGCTCGGCGGTAATAGCGTCCAGCATAGCGCCGGTGACCACGCCCAGTTCGGTGCGGGTGTGCTTAGCCTCGGGGCTGGCGTCCTCAACGAGGGAGGCGATGTCCAGTGCCTTACCAACCTTCACGCGGACGGTCTTGCGCGGGAACAGCGAAATCTTACGCTTCTCCTTGATGCGGCCGTCCTCGCCGGGCTCATCCACGTAACCGAGAATCTGCTCATCACCCCAGTGCGCCACCGGGAAGACGGGCGCACCGGTCGCAAGCGCCAAACGAGCCGCGCCGGTACGCGCCTGCATGGGCCACAACTGCGGATCGTGGGTGGTGGTGCCCTCCGGGAAAATCACGACGGCACCGCCAGCCTCAACAATCTTGCGGGCAGTAATCAGGGACTTACGCGCATCCACCGAACCGCGAACCACGGGAATATGCGCGAGCTTGCGCATAATGTAGCCGAGCACGGGTGCGCGGAAGAGTGAATCCTTCGCCAAGAAGCGCGGCAGGGCACCCTCAACGAAAGCAGGGAAAGCCACGGTCACCGGGTCAAGCTCGGTGGTGTGGTTAGCCACGATAATGTACCCGCCGCTCTTGGGCAGGTTCTCACGGCCGGTAATCTCAACGCGTGCGATGAGCTTGTACAGCCCGCGCGCAGCGTTACCGAGCACCTTGTACAGAGCGTCACCGGAGGCGGTGGGCTCAATCTCAGGCAGAGCCTGCTTTCCCTGCTGTCCGCTCACTAGTCCTGAACCTCAACTTCCTCGGGCTCAACAACGACGATTGCCGCATCGGGTTTGGGAGCCTTCGACGCCTTGCGTGCCAGCACCTCAAAGTTGGCACCCAGGCCCTTGAGCTTCTCCTCGAAGTTCTCGTAGCCGCGAGCAATCAGCTCAACGCCGCTCACGTGAGAGGTGCCCTTAGCAGTCAGAGCAGCAATGATGTGGGAGAAGCCGCCGCGCAGATCCGGAACCTCAATGTCGGCGCCGGTCAGCGGGGTGGGGCCAGAAATAATAGCGGAGTGGCCGTAGCCCTTACCCTCGAAACGGCAGGGTGCGCCGCCCACGCAGTCACGCATGACGACAATATCTGCACCCATCTGCTTCAGCGCGTTGGTGAAGCCGAAACGCTCCTCGTACACGGTCTCGTGCACAATGGACGCGCCCTTAGCCTGGGTCAGCGCCACAACGAGGGGCTGTTGCCAGTCGGTCATGAAGCCGGGGTGCACGTTGGTCTCAAAGACGATGGGCTTCAGCTGAGCACCGGGGGTGCGCTGAGCCGGGTGGGTGAAGCGGATACCGTCAGCGGTCACCTCGTACAGGCCACCCATCTTGCGGAACTGGTTCAGGAACGCGGTCATATCCTTCTGAGCTGCACCGCGAACGAAAATGTCGCCGCCGGTAGCCAGAGCTGCAGAAGCCCAGGAAGCGGACTCGTTGCGGTCGGGCAGGGACGCGTGATCGTAGCCAGTCAGCTCGTCCACGCCCTCAATGACGATGGTGCGGTCCTCGTTAATGAAGATGATGGCACCCATCTTCTGCAGAACAGCAATCAGGTCAATAATTTCGGGCTCAATCGCTGCGTTGCGCAGGACGGTCTTACCCTTAGCACGCACACCGGTGAGCAGAACCTGCTCGGTAGCGCCCACGGAGGGGTAGTTCAGCACAATCTCTGCACCCTTCAGACCCTCTTCGGGAACGATCAGGGTGGTGCCGGTTTCGTCGTCCTTCTCAACGACTGCGCCGAACTTGCGCAGTGCAGACATATGGTAGTCGATGGGGCGGTCACCGATCTTGCAGCCACCCAGGTTGGGGATGCGTGCGGTACCGAGGGTGTGCAGCAGCGGGCCCACCATCAGAATCGGGATACGAGAGTTACCGCCGAAGAGCTGAATCTCCTCTGCGTTCTTTGCAGCGGTGGTTGCATCCTGTGCGGGGTTGAGGGTCAGAACACCAGCTTCGCGGTCGTAGTCGACCTTTGCGCCGTGCAGCTCCACGAGGGTGGTAACGATTTCGACATCGCTCAGGTCAGGGACGTTACGCAGGGTCGAGGGGGTCGAACCGTGCAGTGCTGCGACCATCGCCTTGGGCACCAGGTTCTTGGCGCCTCGAACGTGGACCTCACCAACGAGCGGAGTGCCACCTTCAATGCGAAGCTTGCTGATGTTCTCAGTCATTAAAAATCCTTTGTGGAGTCGGCTGGTTTAGGCCGAACTTTAACAGTGTGCCGATGCGCCGCGTTCTCATACGCTCATACGTGCCGTGCCCTCTGCCGGTAGCAGGGCGAAACGGGCGCATATATTCATCATTATTCTAAGCCCTGCGTAAAGGTGCTCCAAACACCGAAGAGCCTTTGGAACTCGTGACTGGGATTTTGCTCTGTTGTATGTGTGATAAACCGCTCTGACCCCCTCCAGATTCAGAGCTAGAAAAAACAAAAAGATACACAAACATTCACACTAATGCAAACATTTTCTGGTTCTTCACCGAAATTTGACGCCAGTTTCGTCTTTTTGACGCACGAATTTGAACTTGAGAGTAACCTCACCCCTACAATAACGTGCACACTCGTGCCCACTGAACGGCGCCTCCACTCTCACCGAGGAGCCAATCGGCTCTACACTGCGGCATTGGCGCCGGCATTGCCGTTACTCCATGCAGTACGGAGCCTCACGGCAGGGAACGGGCGTGTATTCACTGCATAAACCCTGCGATGACGCCCAACCACAACGGTTCGGCTTCCTGCTTCACTTCAACTTCAAAAATTCACCTCAACATCACCGTAAATATTCGAAAGTCAACTAAAAACCAGGGCACATCGCAACCAACCACAGGTTATTTCGCGGCTGCATCCGCGAAACAACCGGAGGACCCAATATGACACATCACAACACTGCATCACGCATTTCACGCCGCCGCCTCGTACAGGGTGCGGCATGGAGCGCCCCCGTTATCATCGCCAGCGCAACCGTCCCTGCATGGGCGGCAAGCGGCGAGCCCACCTGCTCCCCCGCCCTGACCCTCAAGCCGACCGCAACCGGCTTCGACGACAAGGCTGGTGCATACACCGAATGGCTCGTTCCCGAAGGCGTTGGACGAGTCCGCTTCGACCTCGTGGGAGGTGCCGGCGGTGCTGCTTCTTCCTTCACCCCCAGCTACCTGACCGACGTCACGAACGCATCCCTGGCTGGCGGCGGTGCCGGCGCGCAGCTCAGCGGCGTTCTGGCGGTCAAATCCGGCGATATCCTGCGCGTCTGGGCAGGTAACGGCGGTGTCGGTTCGGCGTCCGGCGCGAAGCCCGCACTCGGCGGCGAAGGCTACGCAGCGGGCGGCGACTCCACCGGCTCCAGCACCGCAACCGGCGCAGCGCAGGTAGTGGGTACTGACAGCGGCTACGTGTACGGTGCATCCGGCGGCGGTTCCTCCGCGGTCGAGCTGGTCCGTGACGGTGCAGTCACCGTCGTAGCCGTTGCGGGTGCAGGTGGCGGCGGCGCACAGCTGGGAACCCTCACCACCCACCAGAGCCTCTTCGACACCCAGCCCAAGGATCAGCTGAACCCGGCACTGCGCGTGGCACTGGACAGCCGCGACGCATCCACCACCGCAGGCGGCAGCGCAGGCGGCGACCTGGGCACCGACAACACCGGTCAGGGCGGCATGCTCATGGCAAGCCCCTACCAGGAATTCATGCCCCTCGACGAGGACGACAAGACCCTCGACATGCGCCTCATGGTCACCGGCGGTACCGCTGGTCGCTCCGGCGTCGCGGGTACCCTCGGTGAGGCATTGATCGGCGTCCTCGACGAGAACAACGAGCTGAAGCTCCTGCCTATGTCCGAGCCCTGGTTCGATTCGTACAGCTTCCCGCGCTACTACCGCTACGAGGGCGACTCTGTGAGTGAGAAGGAGAAGGGCACCGGCGGTGCGGATGCTACCGGCTCCTACCGCGGTAAGGGCGGCTCCGGCGCTCTGCTCTCCCACACCTACGCCAAGCTCTCCCTCACCACCGTTGCTTCCGGCGGAGGCGCCGGCTACGGCGGCGGCGGCGCAGGCCTGAACATCTGGACCGTCGGCGCGTACTACGAGAGCGTTTTCGGCCGTCAGGTGCAGTTCGAGAGCGAAGGAAACATCTACTCGCTCAGCTCTCTGAGCAGCGGCGGCGGTGCAGGCGGCAGCTACATTAACCACGAGGTGGTTTCTGACTTCGCTCTTGCCACCGCGCAGAACGCCAACCCGACCGCGGGCGTGCGCTCCCCCGGTTCGGCGGCGCTGTACAGCTGCACCGAGAACGCAACCCTGAACACCCCCATCACTGAGGGCGCCTAAGCTCTAGGTATTGAAAATAAATGTGCCTCCCCGGAAGCTGATGCTCCGGGGAGGCGCATTTATATGTGTGCCAATTTATATGCGTGCCCAGAGGTTTTGGGTGCCGAGGTTCGGATGCAGAAAAGCTCGAAGGCGGCGACTGATTCAGTCGCCACCTTCGAGCTTTATATCTCTAGGTTTTAGAGCTCCTGGGTGCGGGGCATCCAGGAGGGGCGCTTTGCCTCGTACGCCTCAATAGCCTCGAGATTCTGCAGGGTCAGGCCGATGTCGTCCAGGCCTTCCATGAGGCGCCAACGCACGTAGTCGTCAATCTCGAAGGGAACAACCAGCGCACCCACGGTTACGGTCTTGGACTCCAGGTCAACGGTGATTTCGGTGCCGGGCTCGTGCTCCAGCGCCTTCCAGATCAGCTCGATATCGTCCTGTGCAACCTGCGCGGTAACCAGGCCCTGCTTGCCCGAGTTGCCGCGGAAAATATCGGCAAAACGAGCGGAGATAACGACCTTGAAACCGTAGTCGCGCAACGCCCACACGGCGTGCTCACGGGAAGAACCGGTACCGAAGTCCGGGCCCGCCACCAGCACGCTACCGTGCTTGTAGGGCTCCTGGTTCAGGATGAACTCGGGGTCCTTACGCCAGTTAGCGAAAAGGGCGTCGTCGAAGCCGGTCTTGGTCACTCGCTTGAGGTAGACGGCGGGGATGATCTGGTCGGTATCAACATTCGAAGAACGCAGCGGCACGCCAATGCCGGTGTGCTTAATAATGGGTTCCATAATGGCTCCTTAGCTATAGCGGCGTGCTAGGCCACGACGTCGGACGGGGCGGACAGGGTACCGCGCACAGCGGTTGCGGCGGCGACCACCGGACCAGGTGGGTGCGGCCACCCTTGCCCTGGCGGCCCTCAAAGTTACGGTTCGAGGTGGAGGCGCAACGCTCACCGGGCGCCAGCTGGTCGGGGTTCATGCCCAGGCACATGGAGCAGCCGGCGAAGCGCCAGTCGGCACCGAAGTCCTTGAAAACCTTGTCCAGGCCTTCTGCTTCTGCCTGCGCGCGGACCTTCTGGGAGCCAGGCACGACCATCATGCGTACGTTCTCGGCGATGGTGCGGCCACGCACAATGTCTGCGGCGGCGCGCAGGTCCTCAATGCGGGAGTTGGTGCAGGAACCCAGGAAGACGACATCCACGGGGATTTCCTTCATGGGGGTGCCGGCCTTCAGGTCCATGTATTCGAGAGCGCGTTCTGCTGCGACCTTGTCGTTCTCGTCCTCGAAGTCGTCCGGGGAGGGAACGGCGTGGCTCAGCGGAATACCCTGACCGGGGTTGGTACCCCAGGTGACGAAGGGTTCGAGCTCGTCAGCGTTGATGAAGATTTCCTTGTCGAAGACGGCGCCTTCGTCGGTGGGCAGGCTCTTCCAGTACTCGACCGCCTTGTCCCATTCTTCGCCCTTGGGCGCGTGCTGGCGGCCCTTGATGTACTCGAAGGTGGTCTCGTCGGGGGCGACCATGCCGGCGCGTGCGCCCGCCTCAATGGACATGTTGCACATGGTCATACGACCCTCCATGGAGAGGGAGCGGATCGCGGAGCCGCGGTATTCGAGCACGTAGCCCTGACCGCCGCCGGTGCCAATCTGCGCGATGACGGCGAGGATGATGTCCTTAGCGGTCACGCCGGGCTTGAGGGTGCCTTCAACGTTGATTGCCATGGTCTTGAAGCGTGCCAGGGGCAGGGTCTGGGTTGCCATGACGTGCTCCACCTCGGAGGTGCCGATACCGAAGGCCAGCGCGCCGAATGCACCGTGGGTGGAGGTGTGGGAGTCGCCGCAGACGATGGTCATGCCGGGCATGGTCAGACCGAGCTGCGGACCGACCACGTGCACGATGCCCTGTTCCTCGTCGCCGAGGGAGTGGATGCGCACGCCAAATTCCTTGGCGTTGCGGCGCAGGGTCTCGATCTGGGTGCGGCTGGTCAAGTCGGCAATGGTGCCGAAGATGTTGTCGGTGGGGGTGTTGTGGTCCTCGGTGGCAATGGTCAGGTCGAGGCGGCGCAGGGGGCGGTTCTCGATGCGCAGACCTTCGAATGCCTGGGGCGAGGTCACTTCGTGCAGTAGCTGCAGGTCGATGTAGAGCAGGTCGGGCTTGCCGTTTTCACCGGGGACGACGACGTGTGCGTCCCAGACTTTTTCTGCCAGGGTGCGCGGACGGGTGCCCGCGGTGGTTGCGTTCTGTTCGCTAGTCATGCTTTCTCCTGCTTGATGCGTTCCTACGGTGGATGCGTTCGGGGTGGTGCGTGCCGCTGGTTTTGGGGATTGAGAGGCGGATTATGTACCCGATGGGACCCTCAAACCGGTATTTCCCTGCGGCGTGTCGCACATTTTTTCACGGATTCTTAGCCTGTGAGACGGCCTAGAAACACCCCGAACCAGCGAGTGTTTTTGTGTGGGTTTATTCTATGACTCCAGGGTAATTTTGCGGGATTATCCGCATTTTTCTGCGACTTTTCGCATATTTTCACCCATAAACCCACATAAACACTTATTATGAAAAATTCATAATTTATCCCGTAGGGGGTGATTCCATCTTCAGCTCTGCACCCCAAAGAGTCCATGAAGTCCGGGGTATCTTTCATATTCTGAGATAGAATATAAGAATGACTCCTTCCGCCTCACGTTTTAACGCACACGGAATGCGTCACCCCAACGCATCCACACACCACAACGCACCGATTGTCGACCCCGTCAAGCCGCCCGAACACATGGCCGCCGACGAGCAGATGGTAGAGGTACACTCCCACGGCTCCTCCGGCGTTGGCGTGCTCGACAAGGCGACCCTCATTCTTGATTGCCTCGAGGCAGGACCCGTATCTCTGGGCGACCTCGTCAAGGCAACCGGTCTGGCGCGCCCCACCGCACACCGCCTCGCCGTGGCACTGGCACACCACCGCCTCGTAGCCCGCGACGTGCAGGGACGCTTCATGCTCGGCCCCCGCCTGACCGAACTCGCGTCCGCAACCATTGCTGACGAACTCATCACCGTGGCTGACCCGATTCTGCAGAAGCTCAGCCTCGAAGCTGACGAGTCCACCCAGCTGTACCGCCGCCAGGGCGACTGGCGCGTGTGCGTTGCAACCGCGGCACGCCCCTCCGGCATGCACGAATCCATCCCGGTAGGTACCCAGCTGTCCATGCAGGCTGGCTCCGCCGCCCAGGTGTTGCTGGCTTGGGAAGATCAGAACCGCATTGTTGAAGGCCTGCGCGATGCGCACTTCAGCGCCGCTATGCTCGCGGCTGTGCGCCGCATCGGTTGGGCGCAGTCCGTGGGTGAGCGCGAGCGCGGTACCGCCTCGGTATCCGCTCCGGTGCGCGCTCCCGGTGGCAAGGTGATTGCGGCTGTCTCTATCTCGGGTCCGATGGATCGTATGACCCGCCAGTCGAACCGCAACTACCCCGAGCTGGTCGTCAAGGCTGCTCAGGCAATTACTGACGGTCTGCGTGAGCTCTCTGCTTCTCATTCGGCATCGGATGCTGAGGAAAGCTAAGGCTCCGTTATAGATAGTTTTCACGAAAAGAATCCCTCCCCGCCTCATTGAGGTGGGGAGGGATTCTTTTGTGCTGTTTCTCAGATTGATGTGCCGCTAAATGTCCAGCGCCTTGCGGTAGGCGTTGAGGCGCTTAGCTTCCGTCTGCACCGGGGCGACCACGCAGGACTGCACCGCCTTCTCAACACCGGTCTGCAGGCGACCGCGCAGCTTACGTGCGTAGTAGCGTGAGCCCATGGCGGTGAGTAGTCTGCCCACACCCGCCGAGGCGATGCCGAGGAGTATGCCCAGTAGCAGAAGCAGGGTGGGCAGGGGTACCGGGGAGCCTTCGGGAGTCGGGGCGGGCGGCAGGTGAATCTGCAGGTACGCCATGCCGGAGATGAGGGTCAGCCAGCCGACGCCTACCAGGGCGCTCAGTAGCGCGATCCACTGCAGGGTGTTGAAGATAACCCAGGGGGCGCGGGTGCGGCCCAGACCGTAGTCGATGCGCATCATGTCCCGTTCGAGCAGTTCGGGTAGCTCCGCCTCGCGGGAGAGGGCGGCTTCCTTCATGCTGCGCTTCCACGGCTCGTCGATGCGGGCCGCCATCTGCTTGCTGTATTGGCGCACGGCGTTTGCCATGCCTGCCTTCTGTGCGGCGCTCAGCGGGGGTAGCGAGGATGCCACCAGCTCGGGTGCGTTCTCGTTATCGGAGCCGAGCATGCCCGAGGACTTCTCAGCCTTAGACGTGCTCTTCGTTTCGTCCTGCTGCCCCAGGTGCAGGCGGCGCAGGGGGTCAGCTTTCAGGCGGCTCATCCAGCGGGTGAGGATCCAGCCGGTGTGCTGACCTGCGGCGCGGCGATAGGAGGCGGTTGCCGCCTGTAAAACCTGCTCAGCCTGGCTGGAGGTGTAGCATGCCTTCACGAGCTTCTGTTCCGCTTCGAGGGCGTAGGCTCCGGCGAGTACGGCCCCCTCTCCCCCGGCGTAGGTGCGCAGCTGGGAGGCGGTGGCGCGCAGCTGCGCGTCGGTTCGCTGCAGGGACAGGCTCTTGGCGGCGGCTACCTGGGCGAGCAGGTCGCGGAGCACGTCGACGCCCTCGCCGGTTCGCGCGGAGACGGCGATGGGTGCGGCGAGCAGGTGCGCTTCGGTGCCCTCGGCCTGGAGCAGGCGGGTGAGGGATGCGAGCACGGCGGGCACCTCGGCGGGTGCGAGCTTGTCCGCCTGGTTGAGCACGCAGAGCGCCTGCGCGCCGGAGGCGGCAAGCGGCACCATGAAGTCGCGGTGGATGACAGCGTCGGCGTATTTTTGGGGGTCGACAACCCAGACAAGTACGTCCACGTAGCGCATCATGCGGGCGGCGAGGTCGCGGTTGGTGGTGGTGACCGAGTCGAAGTCGGGCATGTCCAGCAGGATGAGGCCGCCGGTGCGGGTGCGCATTTCGCCGCGTCCGCCTACTGCACGGCGGATGCGGTTGAAGAGTCCGGGTGTCGGCTCGGTGACGGCGTTGGGTGCCGCCGCTCCCCCGGCTGCGTCTCCTTCGGCGGCGAGCGCCTGAGTTTGCGGGTAAACACGCTTGTCAATGCCGAGCCAGTCGAGCAGTTCTTCGCTGCCTTCTGCCTCCCAAATCGCCGCCTGCACGGTGGAGGTGGTCGGGCGCGTGGGGGCGGAGAGGGCAATGTTCTGCCCGGCGATGGCGTTGAAGAGCGTGGATTTGCCGCTGCCGGTCGCGCCGAAAAAGCCGATGACGGTGTGTTCGGTGGAGAGTTCGCGGCGCTGGCTGAGGCGTTCGAGGGTTTCGGCGGCGTCGAGCAGAACGGTTTCGGGGACTCGTCCTTCACCGTAGCTGATGGCTTCTTTCAAGGATGCGACGGAGCGCGCGAAGGGCGAGGTCGCCACGGCAGGGGTGGCGTCTCGCTCGGTATGGCGCTCAGTGGCTTTGTTCTCGGATTTATTCTCGGGGGTAGTCATAGTGCGTTTTTCTTCGTCTGTGGTGCGCTGTGTGGTGGTGCGCTGTGGAGATGATCTGGTGACAGGCGGTTGAGCGCGTTGCCCCGACTATGCTGTAGCCGACCAGGGGGTCTGCGCGCCCTGCGCCTGCGTACCCTTTGTCTGGGGAGCCTGGCTCTGCGCGCTCATCTCCGCGGCGATTTTCTGCACCTGCTCGGCGGCGCGGTAAATGTCCTCGGCGTCAGCCTGCGGATCGGTTTCTTCCAGCACGGCGGTGAAAGGCTGAGCGTGTTCGGTGAGCAGATCCGCCATACGTTCGAGCAGGTCGGTGCGAGCGCGGGTCGCCATGCGGCGCACCGCATCTTCACCAAAGATAGACTCGAGCAGCTTGGTACCGACCACGCCGCTACCGCCCGCAATCCCCGCCTCAATACCGGTAATACCGCCGGTGAGGCTGAACGCGGCGACCATGAGCATCACGGCGGCGGCATTCACACCCAGGGAGAGGAAACGGGCACGTTTACGCTTATCGGCACCTTCTTCACGAATCATTTCGAGGACGGAACCCTGCCAGAGGCGAATCTGCTCGGCAACAGCTGCGGAGAAAATGTCCTCGGCAGACTGCACCTCGCCCTTCACCTCACCGTCTGTGCTCTGTTCGGACGCGGAAGAAACAGCCTGCGGCGCAACTGCAACAGCCTGCGGCGCGTCCAGGCGCGCCAGCAGGGAGCGTCCGGCGCGGCTGGCACGCCAGCGGGTGCGAGTGTTTTCGGAGGCGCGGGCGGCTGCATCCAGCACGACGGCGTGGATGCCGCTTTCGAGGGCGTCTTCTACCTTCTGAGCGGCGGCGGGCTGACCGCGCAGTGCGGAGCCGACGCGGTCACGCAGGCGACCGATGGTGCTGTCGAGGGAGCGGAAGAAGTCGCCGGTTCCCACGAAGTCGTGCCAGCGCGAGAGCACTTCGCCGCGTAGCAGGGAGCCGTCGGAGAGGGCGCCGTCGATGGTGGTCAGCGCATCCTCGTATTCTTCGGCGGCGATGGCGGCAAGCGACTGGTGCGCCGCCTGCTGGCGTGCCTGTTCGGCGGCGAGCACCTGCAGGTTACCGGCGAGGGTTTCGACGGCACCGGCGAGGGTCTGCCGGGCGATGGCGGCGCGGGCGGGCGCGTCGGCACCGAGTTCGCGGATCCACAGGGTCAGAGGGGCGAGGCTGACGGGTGCGAGCATGCCGCTCTCGTCGCGCGGCTGTTCGGTGACGGTGTGAATCAGTACGGCGTGGATTCCGGCCTCGTCGAGCATGCGTCGCAGGTCGTTTTCGATGGCTTCTTCGTCGCCTTCGGGCACGCGGTTGAGCACCACGGCAATGGCGATGGAGCGTGCGGCTGCTTCGTGGAGCAGTTCCCAGGGCACGGCGTCGGCGTAGCGGTTGGCGGTGGTGACGAAGAGCCACAGGTCGGCGGCGGAGAGCAGCTCCTTAGCGAGGGTGCGGTTTTCCTCAGAGACGGAGTCGATATCGGGTGCGTCAATGAGCGCGATGCCCTGCGGCAGCGCCGAGGTGGTAATAGGAATGAGGGCGCGCGCGATCTTCGGGTCGAGGCCGGGTAGCGCCTGCGATCCGGCGTTCATGCCGGAGGTGCGGGTGCGCGGCAGGGTGGGCAGGAAGCGTTCGGGGGACAGTGCCGCTTCGTCTTCTGCACGGTGCAGTAGTACGGGGTGGCGGGTGGTGGGTCGAATCGCGCCGGATTGGGTGAGCGGCTCGCCGAGCAGGGTGTTGACGAGGGTGGATTTACCGGCGCCGGTGGAGCCTCCGACCACGATGGTGAGGGGGTTGTCGACGCTGGCGCTGCGCGGCAGGATGTAGTCGTCTAGTTGGCGTGCCATGGCGGCGAGCAGGGTACGCGCGGTGGCGGTGCCGTCGTGGGTGACGGTGTAGGGGGTGCCGGGGGTTTCGCCGGCTTCTACGTCGAGCGGGAGGGGGATTCGAGTGAGCAGTTCGCGAGCTGCTTTGAGCTGCGCATAGTCGGTGGTAGTCACAGCGCTATTGTCCCATAGGGTGAAGCCGCTTCATGCCATGTGTGGGCGTTGTGGTGGGCACGTTGCGGCCGCGGGGAGTTTGGGGGCTCGCACTGAGGTATTTTTGAGGGATGTTCGAACAACTCTGAGGGGTTGTTTTAGTACCTTTGAGTTGTGGTGCAATAACTCCAATATGAGTTTGATTCGCTCAAGAAAAGATTGAAAAATCCCTAAGTTTCTAGGGGAAACATCAGATTTTAATGCGGTTATCCCAAACACATTGGTACGTTCTATAACCCGCATAAACCGGGCAAATATTAAGATTTGATAACTTTTTACGCTCAGGGGCAGATATGGTCATTTCGAACCTGAAAGTACGCTTAGAATCGTTGAGCACGACAACCAGGCAGGTCATAACCCACACCGATTCCTTCAGGGGGCTTCTGGCCTGCCCTTTCTATCGCATCCGTACTCACCGCGGTATGCCACACCTACCGGGAACGCTCACCGACCCCTCACGCAACTGCATTCAAAATTTACTGCCGTTGAGGTTCACTGCATCCGAGCTACCCGTTATTGCCTGCCCGTCTTTACTCTTGCGAAAGGTTGCGTATGTTCGGTTCGCTGTCACGCCGCCATCTTCTTGCCCTCACGTCTGGTGCGACTCTGAGTGCACTCGCAAGCGCCTGCAGCCCCGTCGTTTCTCGTCCTCAACCGCTCACCAAGTCTTCTCCCGATCATGCCGCATCGGCACCTCAGAGCACCCAGACCAAAGCTGCAACCACCACGCGCAGTATTACGCAGGCCGAGCCTCTGCCTGCGTCGGCTCTGGATGGTCGCGGACCGGCTATTCTGCCGGATCAGTTCTTTGAGCGTTCCGGAGATTTCTCGAACGGCACCCTGAGCCATCGAGCCATTAACGTCCCCCGCCCCACCATGCCCCCGGAAGCTAAAGAGCGCACCGTTGAGGGCCTGCACGCTTTCCTGCAGTACTGGGGTGCGGCGCAGAACTATATGCTTCTCACCGGCGACACCGACCCCTTCATGAATCTGCCCGGCCAGGAGCACTTTAGCAACATGGCACAGATGTACCGCGATATCTACCGCTACAACATCGGCTGGCTGGTCTCTAAGAACAACCACCCCATGTGCATTAACCTGAGCTCCCCGCAGCCGGTGCCCGCCACCGAGCAGGACGTCTACTGCTGGAAGGCAACCCTGAAGGTGGACGAGAACGCGTTCCTGTTCAACCATGAGACCCGCCAGCGTGAGCAACTCACCGGTATCTACGGCAGTAATCAGAAGGCGGACGCTTACGTCTACTTTGGTGAACAGGGCTGGCAGATGCTGGAAGATCCGAAGTCTTCCCCGAGCGCTACCGCTACCCCTGCGGCTAATGCTGAACCGTCCGCGAATACTCCGAGCGCGCAGCCGACCCCGAATGCGAGTACCTCTTCTAAGGCGGCTCGTTATATTCGAGGCTCAGCCTAAAGCTTCTTTGCATCCGTGCCTCAAAGATCCCGTCATATTGGGTGATATGACGCACGGATGAGGGCTTTTATTTGTGTGCCACGCGTGAAATCTATAGGCTAGGGCTAGATGAGGTCCGCCCATTTTCGCCTCAATATGCCTCTGCCCGCCCCACGGGTGACTGTTTCGCGCCCTCCGATGGGGGCGTGATGTTAGGCTGAGGATGAGGGCGTGAACTCTTCGCCTATCACCGATACTTCCGCATCACAGCACATTCAAGGGGATCACTATGATTCACAGCCGCCGCCACTTTATTGCGTTCACGGGCACTGCCGCCCTGGGCGCTATGCTTGCCGCTTGCGGTTCCAAAAAGACTGAGGAGGCGACCGCCTCCCCCACTGCTTCCGCTTCGATTGCGGGCGCCTACGATAATCTGTCGGGCGAGCTGAAGTGGACCAAGTACGTTCCCGGTCATGGCGCAGCCCCGATGAGTAGCACCGACCCGGAGACCGGTCAGGTGTACACGATTGAGCCTACTGCCGGCCCGGCAAGCGTGGATTCTAAGGCGAGCGCTGTGCCCATCCCCGTTGAGGATGAGAGCATGTACGACAAGAACGCCCGTAGCTTGCGCGCCACCTTCGCGTATTTTGCGGCGGCGGTGAACTACGCCCGCATGACCGGTGATCCCGGTCCGGCTCTGCAGGTGGTGCATGAGCATAATGCTGTTCAGCGTGCTTCTTTGGAGAAGTTGCGTGCGTTCTATGCCCCCGGCACGAACTGGCTGGTTGATGGTGAGTGGACGTTCCGCCTGACCGATAAGCAGCCGACAACCCGCGGTACTAAGTATTCGTGGGCGTGTTCTGTTACTCAGGCGCACGGCCTGCAGGTTGAGAAGGCGACCAATACGACCAAGCCCCTGGAGGACACTGAGGCTCCGGAGATTAAGGCTCTCTACGCCGAGTACGATGAGGAGGCGAAGCGCTGGTTGGTGATTGCGCCTCAGCAGTATGATCCCGCGTTGACTCCGAAGCCGACTCAGACTCCGCGCGCGCATCCTTCGTCGACTTACACTCCGACGGTGACTGATGACAGCACCATGTCGGCTAATGGCGGCGCGAACACTGGCACAAATAACGGCGCAAACACTTCGGGTAACGGTGCCGCGCAGGGTACCGCCGATAATGGTGCGGCACAGAACGGTGGCGCCCAGAATGGTGGCACCCAAAATGGTGGTACCCAAAACGGCGGCGCACGACAGTACACCGGCTCCCAGAATGGTGGAGCGCAGAACGGTGGCGCTCAGATTGGTGGCGCACAGGCTCCTCAGCCTGCCGCTACCCAGGCACCTGCAGCTACCGCGCAGCCTGTGGCGACTCAGCCCGCCGCTGCGACGGCTCAGCCGAGTGTAGCTCCCGGCGCTCCTGATGCGGGCGGTGCAGCTGGCGGCGTGAACGCTCCCGGCGCTGAGGCACCCGGCGGCGCTCCCGCTGGCGGCGCCCAGTAGCCCCTCCCCCATAGACAATCCCTATAGGCAATCCTTATAGACGATGAACGCGTCCTCGCCTTCGCTGTCTCCCGTGCCCCCTCGGTGCGCTATTGCCGCTGGTTGCGGTAAGTTCGCTGATGGGCGGCATATCACGCTCACTTGAGCGGTGATACACACGGGTGTGAAGGCGGGGGCGCGTTATACTTAGGACTGTCTCTAGAGGGATATCCATGTGTGATATTCGCTCGTCGAGGCGCACTCTCACTCGTCTCTCACCTGAGATTCTCACTCGAAAGGTACTCCGTGGCGCTTTTCCCTTTGACCTCTGGGCTTTCTAATGGTTCCGCTACCGGCATCAGCCGCCGTTCTGCTCTGCGTTACGCCGGTGCGGGCGTTGCAGGCGTGTCGTTGAGCGCCCTGCTGGTTGCCTGCGGTGGTTCTTCGTCCACCACCGAGAACGCTGACGTGGATACCCCTCAGATGTCTCCCTCGGCTTCTGCGCGCACTGACTTTAGCGGCGAGGTAACCTTCGACAACTACGAGAAGAAGGGCACTTTCGTTCCGGCGACCGACTCTGCTCCCGCGCAGAACGTGCCGGTCCCCAAGCGCCCGGCGAGCGCTTCGGAGAATTCGGTGCAGGGTCTGTACGATTCGATTGCGTTCGTGTACGCGGCGATTAACTACCTGGTGTTGACCGGTGACGCGGCTCCACTGCGTGAGTCGAAGGCTGACGAGAAGTTCGTTGCGTCGTTCTCTTCGTTCATGGATGAGTCGAATGAGAGCTCGCAGGCGCGTAACTGGTTTGTGTCGCCGAAGGTGACGATGTCTGCGTTCACTGCTGTTCCGACCCTGGTGAAGAAGAGCGTGCAGTGGACTTTCGACCTGGTGATTGATTTGGGTCCGACCGTTGTGGTTGATGGCGCTCCTGCGGAGATGTCTGAGAAGGTTCGCCGCACTGAGCGTGGCCTGGTGGTGACCGGTGTGCGCCACGATAATGATTGGACTTTGACTATTCAGGACGAGTATGAGGCGCAGGCTTCGGCTCAGCCTAAGAATGGTGGCGGTTCCGGTGGTTCCGCTAACGGCGGTAATGCTGGTGATTCCGGTAACTCCGGCAACTCCGGTAATGGCGGCAATTCTAATGGTGACAACCTTTAAGCCCTCAGATGGATGAGGCATCATGCCCTAACTCGCACTCGGGTTAGGGCATGATCTGTTTTACTCTGGTAGTAACGTACTTTCCCGGATTCAAGGTTTTTGTATGTCTTCTTTTTCTCAGTCTTCTTTCTCTCGCCGCTCCCTGTTGCGCCTGGGTGTGGGCGTTTCTGCTGTTGCCGGTTCTGCGGCGCTATTGAGCGCGTGCGGTTCGGGTGGCTCTAGCCAGCAGTCTGGTTCTCAGGGCGGTAGCTTGAGTGGTTCGAAGTCGAGCGCTAACCCGAATGGGTACAGTGATGATGGTCAGAACTATTCGGGTCTGGTGGAGTACACCCACTATGAGGGCGCGTTGAATTATGAGCAGGGTACGGTGGAGCATCCGCCGCGTAATGCTCCGAAGCCGAAGGTGACTGAGGCGCTGTCGGTCAATACGGTGACGGGTTTCCATGAGGCGATTGCTTATTTTGCGGCGGCTATGGATTATCTGGTGAAGACCGGTAGCACGGATGCGTTTTCGACCGGTATTACGTTGTCGTCGAAGACTCGTTCTGAGGTGGACGCCCTGTCGGCTTCTATTCTTGCGGGTGTGCAGAAGGGTTCCTGGTATGTGAATCCGTCGGCTTCCTATGCGCTGTCGAGTGCGCAGCCGTCGATTATGAGTGATGGCAATCTGCTGTTTAAGGGCAAGTACACTCTGGATTTCGGTACGGAGGCGGTGGCTGAGGGCAAGATCCAGCCGGTGGTCGCCTCCGCGAGTGCTTCTGCCTCTGCTGAGCCGACTGAGCCTTCTGAGGATGCGCTGGTGTCTGAGGCGGCGTCCCCCAGTGCTTCTGCGACCGCTTCTGCGACCGCGGCGGGTCCGGCGTCTCAGGTGACGGTTCAGGAGTGCGATTTCCGCGGCCGCTACCATGCTGATTCTAAAATGTGGGAGCTGAGCGTGGCGTACGGTGCGACGCTCCAGGGAGGTACCGCCCAGGGTGGTGCTTCCTCCGCGAGCGCGGTAGCATCCGGTTCGGCTTCCGCGTCCTCTTCTGCCGCCGCTTCCGCTGAGGCGTCCGGTGAGGCGTCCGCCACCTCCGCGGCGTCATAGTTCGTCATAACGCTTTGATCTGCGAGGCGCTTCTCACGCTTCGCCCACTCAACTCTGTATCCTGTTGGGTTTGCGGCTAAACTGGTTGCAATCACCGACTGACTGAAAGGTATCACTATGTCCGAGAACCTGACCCGCCGCGCGGCGCTGGGTGTACTGGGCGTCAGCTCCATGGCTTTGCTGGCGGCTTGTGGCTCTAAGGCTACTTCTGAGGCGTCTGCTTCCGCTTCTGGCTCCGGAAGCGCTTCTGCGGCTGCTTCTGAGTCTGCTACTGCGTCGCCGAGCGCTTCGGCTTCGGCGTCTGCCTCCCCTTCTGCTTCTGCGTCGGCTTCGGCTACCGCTACGAATTCTCCGCTGCCTAACGACAATAAGGATTACAGCGGCGTAGCGAAGCTGGAGAAGATGGAGGAGCACGGCGAGTACCAGCCGGGTAACGCTGAGCACCCGCCGCAGAATGTTCCTTCCCCGATCGTTCCGGAGGCCATGCACCAGAATTCGGTGGCTGGCTTTGCGGCGGCTCTGGCGTACTTCGGTGCGGCGTTTGAGTACCTGCTGCGTACCGGCGATATGCACTACATGAACGAGGTCAGCACCGACCAGGAGACCCTGGCGGCGATGAAGAAGTACGCGGACTCCACCAAGGCAGGTATTGAAGAGAAGAAGACCTGGTACGTGAACCCGACCGCTACTTTGACTATTGGCACTAAGCAGCCGGTTTTGGCACAGGGCGCGTACAACTGGACTGTGACTCTGAACGTGGACCTGGGCGAGAAGCTGTTCAAGGATGGCAAGGAGCAGACCGTGGCGGCTGATAAGCGTCACGTGAAGATGTTCGGTGAGGCTGTTGGCCGCTACTTGAACAACAAGTGGGACCTGCACATGGACATCAACTAGTCCTCCGGGCTGGTTTTCTCCCCTGTTTTTGGGTCTTTTCCATCTCAGGATGCAGTTTTTCACTGTTTTTTCCATTGATGGCAATAAAATTTGTGGCTCCAGCTTGCGGTGAACAGAGTTCATCATTACTCTTATATACAGAGGTTGTCTTTTGGGCTACATAATGTTTCTAGAGAGCGCCGCACATTCATCATCCTTTATCGAGAAAGGGTTTGTGCGGCGCTTTTCTGTACCCTCTTCCTGAACCTCGTTTCTTGAAGTTTTTCTCTGGCATTATTACGAACTGTGACCGCAGGTTTAAACCTGCCGCCGGTGAGTAGTAGAGTTGCCACGTAACCGATTATTCATTGCGGAGACCCCGTCACGGCTGGCCTCCCCTAGGCTCATGTAAGGAGCACCCCATGGCAAAGATTCTCAACAGCATTGTTGAAGCAACCGGCCAGACCCCCCTGGTTAAGCTGAACCGACTGGACGAGGGCCTTCCCGGTAACGTTGCGGTCAAGCTTGAGTTCTACAACCCCGCAGGTTCGGTCAAGGACCGTATCGGTCGCGCCATCATTGACGCTGCTGAGAAGTCGGGTGCGCTGAAGCCCGGCGGCACCATTGTTGAGGGTACTTCCGGTAACACCGGTATTGCGCTGGCTATGGTGGGTGCTGCTCGCGGTTACCGCGTCATCCTGACCATGCCGGAGACCATGTCTGCTGAGCGTCGCGTGCTGCTGCGCGCTTACGGTGCTCAGATTGTGCTGACCCCCGGTACCGAGGGTATGCGCGGCGCTGTGGAGAAGGCTAAGGAAATCGTTGCGACCACCGAGAACGCTATCCTGGCGTCCCAGTTCTCCAACGAGGCGAACCCGACCATTCACTACAACACCACCGGCCCCGAGATTTGGGAAGCAACCGACGGTAAGGTCGACATTTTCGTGGCGGGTATTGGCACCGGCGGCACCATCTCCGGTAGCGGTAAGTACCTGAAGGAGCAGAACCCGAACGTGAAGGTTGTTGCGGTTGAGCCTAAGGACTCCCCGCTACTGTCTGAGGGTCGCGTTGGCCCCCACAAGATTCAGGGCCTGGGCGCTAACTTCGTTCCGGAGACTCTGGACCGTGGCGTCTACGATTCGGTGACTCCGGTCAGCGCTGAGGACGCTATGCGCACCTCCCGCCTGCTGGCTACCCAGGAAGGTATTCTGGGCGGTATTTCTTCCGGTGCGGCTGTCTGGGCTGCTCTGGAGGAAGCTAAGAAGTCTGAGAACAAGGACAAGCTGATCGTGGCTATCGTTCCTGACTTCGGTGAGCGTTACATCTCTACCGCCCTGTACGAGGATATCCGCGGCTAATTGAACTTCTGTACCCCCGTTAGTAGGAGAGGCATATAGTGCTACGCCCCGTCTGCCGGTTGCATACACGGCAGGCGGGGCTTTTGCGTCTTTTGACCGGCAGAAATATTACGTTCCGCGCGTTTGTGTGACTGAGTTTTTGGTAAGCGTGTCTACTATGACATGTAGCCGGCCGGGAATAGGCGAAAGGGCCCCGTTGTTGGTACCTTTGGAAAGGTCGCATATACAGAGCACGACCGATGAGGGAAAGGGAACCCATGAGTTTTATTGCGCGTCTGCGTGAAGATATTGAGAACGTCCGCCAGCACGACCCTGCTGCGCGCGGCGCTGTCGAGATTGCGCTGAACTATTCAGGTATGCACGCCATTTGGGTTCACCGTCTGACCCATAAGCTCTGGCAGAAGGATGAGACGAAGGCGCTGGCTCGTACTCTCTCGCAGTTTGCGCGTTTTCTGACCGGTGTGGAGATTCACCCCGGCGCGACCATTGGCCGCCGTTTCTTCATCGATCACGGCATGGGCATCGTCATTGGTGAAACCGCTGAGGTCGGTGACGACGTGATGCTGTACCACGGCGTGACCCTGGGCGGTCGCTCCCTGGAGAAGGTGAAGCGCCACCCCACCATTGGTGACCGCGTGACCATTGGTGCCGGCGCTAAGGTGCTCGGTCCGGTGGAGATTGGTTCCGATAGCGCTATTGGCGCGAACGCCGTGGTCGTCAACGATCACCCCGCCGATTCGATTATTACCGGCATCCCGGCGAAGCACCGCCCGCGCACCCCGGAGAAGAAGAAGCCGCTGGTGGACGCTGTGGAGTATATTGACCCCGCCATGTGGATTTAGCGCTTGTGAGCGTTTTGAGGCGGTAGCGGCGCGTCTGGAGGCTCCTGACGAGGCTCTGCAGGCCTTCTCCCCTGCTATAGCCCCTAAAATACCCCTGGAGATACCCTTGAGACACCTCGGGGTACCCCATATCAAGACATAACGAAAGCCCGCCTTCGACCGGATTCTCATCCAGCCGAAGGCGGGCTTTGACGTGTTCAGCTACGGGAGCTTAGTGAACGTGAATGTCCGCTGCGTTCACCTCGGAACGGTCACCGCTCCACATGGTGTGGAAGGCACCCTCTTCGTCAATACGACCGTAGGTGTGTGCACCGAAGAAGTCACGCTGACCCTGAATCAGGGATGCGGGCAGGCGGTCGCGGCGCAGACCGTCGTAGTAGGACAGTGCGGAAGCGAACACCGGCACGGGGATGCCCAGTGCGGTTGCCTTAGCCACCACGCGACGCCAGGAAGGAACGAGCTCCTCCATGAGGTTCTTGAAAGCGGGTGCCAGAAGCATGTTCGCGGGAGCCTCATCAGCGTAGGCAGCCATGATGTCGCCCAGCAGCTCGGCGCGGATGATGCAGCCTGCACGCCACAGCGATGCGATGGTGTCCAGCTTCAGGTCCCAGCCGTATTCCTTGCCTGCGCGGGTGAGCAGGTCCATGCCCTGTGCGTACGCAACGAGCTTGGAGGCGAAGAGTGCGCGGCGCACATCCTCAACGAACTCGGGGTCGCCTGCACCAACGCCGGTGGTTGCGATGAGGCCTGCGGGCAGTTCGCGCTGTGCCTGCTCGCGCTGCTCACGCTCGGAGGAGGAGAGGGCGCGTGCGAACACGGACTCTGCGATAGCGGAGACGGGGGAACCGAGGTCCAGGCCAGCCTTAGCGGTCCACAGGCCGGTACCCTTCTGACCCGCTGCGTCAACGATAACGTCAACCAGGGGCTTGCCGGTCTTTGCGTCGACCTGTGCGAGCACCTCAGCGGTGATTTCGATCAGGTAGGAGCTCAGGTCGCCTTCGTTCCAGGTCTTGAAGATTTCTGCCTGCTGTGCCGGCTCAATGCCCGCGATGGAGCGCAGAATGTCGTAGGCTTCGCCGATGACCTGCATGTCGGCGTACTCGATGCCGTTGTGGACCATCTTCACGAAGTGGCCCGCACCGTCAGTGGAGATCCATGCGCAGCAGGGTGCGCCGTCCTGCGGTGCCTTCGCTGCGATCTTTTCGAGCAGCGGACCCAGGTGCTTGTAGGACTCTGCGGAGCCGCCGGGCATCATGGAGGGGCCCCAGAGAGCGCCCTCTTCGCCGCCGGAGACGCCAACGCCTACGAAGTGCAGGCCCTTTTCAGCCAGGGCGTGCTCGCGACGGATGGTGTCGGGGAAGTGGGAGTTACCGCCGTCGATAATGATGTCGCCCTCATCGAGCATGGGGGTGAGCTGCTCGATCACTGCGTCGACGGGTGCGCCCGCCTTGACCATAATCAGGATGCGGCGGGGAGACTCGAGGGAGTCAACGAGTTCCTGCAGGGACTCGGTACGGATGAAGTCGCCGTCTGCGCCGTGCTCAGCCAGCAGTGCGTCGGTCTTCTCTACGGAACGGTTGTGCAGTGCCACGGTGTAGCCGTTACGTGCCAGGTTGCGGGCGAGGTTTGCGCCCATGACAGCAAGGCCGGTGACACCAATCTGTGCCTTCTTGTTTTCAGTCATGTATATAAGGATACGCGCTTAGGGCAGGCTATATATAGGTGGAGTGCAGTTTTATGCCCGAAGGAATCGCAGTTCCGACTGGATTATCTTCACGAGCTTCCCGCAGGGCACCCTCGCGGCAGCTCAATGGGTCAGCAAAAACCGGGTAAACAAAAACCCCGGCACCTTGCGGTACCGGGGTTAGCGGTGGGTCCTACCGGGATCGAACCGATGACATCCACGGTGTAAACGTGGCGCTCTACCAGCTGAGCTAAAGACCCGTAGTTCTCACTGATTCGTTGTCGTTTCAGTGGCGAACACAAGAGAAAACTATACGGGCTTTTGAGGCACCACGCAAATCCGAAACATGTGTTCTATGTCTCAATATTTTTTCATTTTCCCACAGTGCCCCACAGCAAGCCACATCAAGCCATGTTGACCCTCGGCCTTATAGGTAGGTCATACCCCATCATTCCGCGCCATTCCGCCACCCCCACCATTCCGCACTATTTAGATACAAAAAGACCCTAACTAGTACTTTTGATGCGCATATTTTTCGCTCAGAGAGCTAAGCCACGAAACCCACATCACAAAAACCTTCGTTTGATGCCAAGAAGCCCACATTTAGGTCTAAGATAGTAGAGATAAGTAGCGAAGTAGACCCCACGGATCTATAGCGCTTAAACGCAGAGATTGTTCGACAATGCAACATCGCGGCGAACAATCTACACAACCGCACAGAAGAGAGGTTGGATTAGTTTGGCTAACGTACCGAACGAGCACTCCCTGAGCACCCTTCTTGATGGCCTCAAGGACATCGACGTAGAAGAGACCCAGGAATGGGCTGAGTCCCTCGAGGACCTTATCAAGACTCACGGCACCGAGCGTGCAGAGTACATCCTTCGCGCGCTGCTCAAGGAGGCTGGCGCAAAGGGCGTAAAGGTCCCCACTCTGGTCAAGACCGACTACATCAACACCATCCCCGCAGACCAGCAGCCCGAGTACCCCGGCGATGAGGAACTCGAGCGCCAGTACCGCGCATGGATCCGTTGGAACGCAGCAATCATGGTTCAGCGTGCCCAGAAGAAGGGCATCGGCGTTGGCGGTCACATCTCCACCTTCGCAGGTGTCGCTGACCTCTACGAAATGGGTCAGAACCACTTCTTCCGTGGCCGTAACCACCCCGGTGGCGGCGACCAGGTCTTCTTCCAGGGTCACTCCTCCCCCGGTGTCTACTCCCGCGCATTCGTTGAGGGCGTCCTGAGCGAAGAGCAGATGGACGGCTTCCGCCAGGAGAAGACCAAGGGCGCAAACGGTATTCCTTCGTACCCGCACCCCCGTTGCATGCCCGAGTTCTGGCAGTTCCCGACCGTTTCCATGGGTCTGGGCCCCCTGAACGCTATCCACCAGGCATCCTTCAACAAGTACCTGCACAACCACAAGATCAAGGACACCTCCGAGCAGCACGTCTGGGCATTCCTGGGCGACGGCGAGATGGACGAGCCCGAGTCGCGTGGTGCACTGCAGCTGGCTGCAAACGAGCACCTGGACAACCTGACCTTCGTCGTCAACTGCAACCTGCAGCGTCTGGACGGCCCCGTTCGCGGTAACGGCAAGATCGTTCAGGAGCTTGAGGCATTCTTCCGCGGCGCAGGCTGGCACGTCATCAAGGTCCTGTGGGGCTCCGACTACGACGAGCTTCTCAAGAAGGACAAGAGCGGCAAGCTCATCCAGCTGATGAACGAGACCCTCGACGGTGACTACCAGACCTTCCGCGGTGAAGACGGTGGCTACATCCGCGAGCACTTCTTCGGCAAGTACCCCGAGACCAAGGAACTGGTTGCAGACCTGACCGACGAGCAGATCTTCAACCTGCGCCTGGGTGGCCACGACGACAAGAAGCTCTACGCAGCCTACAAGGAAGCTATGGAGACCAAGGGCAAGCCCACCGTCATCCTGGCACAGTCCATTAAGGGTGCGGAGCTCGGCCCCTACTTCGAGGCACGTAACTCCACCCACCAGATCAAGAAGTTCACCATGGAAGCACTGAAGGGCTTCCGTGACCACCTGAACATCCCCATCTCCGACGAGGAGCTGGAGAAGGATCTGTACAACCCGCCGTACTACCTGCCCGAGGCAAACCACCCGGCACTGCAGTACATGCACGCACGCCGTAAGGAGCTCGGCGGTTACATCCCGGGTCGCGCAAACGCACAGCCCGAGATTACCCTGCCCGAGTCCAAGGTCTACGCACAGACCAAGAAGGGCTCCGGCAAGCAGACCGCTGCTACCACCATGGCGTTCGTCCGCCTGATGAAGGACCTCATGCGTGTGAAGGGCTTCGGTCACCGTATCGTTCCCATCACCCCCGATGAGGCACGTACCTTCGGTATGGACTCCTTCTTCCCGTCCGCTAAGCTATACAACCCCAACGGCCAGAACTACGTGCCCGTTGACCACCAGCTGATGCTGACCTACACCGAGTCCCCCGAGGGCCAGATCGTTCACGTGGGTATTAACGAGGCAGGCGCAACCGCAGCGTTCACCGCTATCGGTACCTCCTACGACACCCACGGCGAGCCGATGATTCCGATCTACATCTTCTACTCGATGTTCGGTTTCCAGCGCACCGGCGACGGCTTCTGGGCAGCTTCCGACCAGCTGTGCCGCGGTTTCGTTATCGGTGCAACCGCAGGTCGTACCACCCTGTCCGGTGAGGGTCTGCAGCACAACGACGGTCACTCCCCGATCCTGGCGTCCACCAACCCGGCGTTCAAGATCTACGACCCGGCATACGGCTACGAGATTGCGCACATCATGGAGCGCGGTATCGAGCAGATGTACGGCACCAAGGACGAAGACCACAACGTCATGTACTACCTGACCGTGTACAACGAGCCGATTCACCAGCCTGCTGAGCCGGCAAACGTTGACGTTGAGGGCATCATCAAGGGTATCCACAAGATCAGCGAGTCCCCGCTGACCTCCGGCCCCAAGGCACAGCTGCTGGCATCCGGCGTTGCTGTTCCGTGGATCGAGAAGGCTCAGAAGCTGCTGGCTGAGGACTGGGGCGTCTCCGCAGACGTCTGGTCTGTCACTTCGTGGACCGAGCTGCGCCGCGACGGCATTGCTGCTGAGGAAGAGGCTCTGCTGAACCCGAACCAGCCCGCTCGCGTTCCTTACGTGACCCAGAAGCTGGCAGGCGCTGCTGGCCCGATCATCGCGACCACCGACTTCTCCTCGGATGTTCCCGACCAGATCCGCCAGTTCGTTCCGAACGACTTCGCAACCCTGGGTGCTGACGGCTTCGGCTTCGCAGACACCCGCCCGGGTGCACGTCGCTTCTTCCACATCGATGCAGAGTCGGTTGTTGTCCGCACCCTGCAGATGCTGGCAAAGCGCGGCGAGGTTGCAGCAGACGTTCCCGCGAAGGCATTCGCTAAGTACGACCTGCTGAACGTGAACGCTAACTCCGAGCTGGAGCAGCACTAAGCATTTAGCGGTAGAACCCCGGTTCTGCGTTAGACGCTAAACGATGCCCCCGGTTGATGATTCATCAACCGGGGCATTCGTGTTTTAGCTCAACTACACCAGTTAGGGGGTAGCTGGCGGAGGTGACCGGCCACTTCGCCAATTAGCCCTCTCTATCTGCAGAGTAGTTAATAAATTAAAGGTCCCCGATTGATGAATCATCAATCGGGGACCTTTATATTTATTGGTTTTTGAGAACCCACTCTTTATACCGGAGATAAACTTCTGATAGCTGCCGTCGCTGTTCTTCTAGTTTTGTTTCATTATCTCGAATGAGCGGTTTCTGATACGAAGCTACGAGGTTGGCAAGACCTTGAGCCATTCCTGTATCTTTACTGCATTGTGATTCAATAACGCTGAGCCGAATTTCTTCTTCCGATGCCGGGGCATTATTATCACCGCTAGCACGGGTTGCATTTGATAGTTCTTGTGTACCCCATTCATAGTCGCCTTTTCGTGGCGTTAGACCTTTATCTGATAGGCATTTCCACCATGCTTCACGGTATTTTTTCCATTCGGGATGATTCATGGCGGCTGCATAGGATTCGCCGTGGATTCGACGATAGGCTTCTGTGAGGCCACTTTGCTCTTCGAGGCTGATGCCGGCAATCTCTTTCAACGTGGCTAAGATTTCAGGCATGCACTGTTCCATGATTTTTGTGTCATAGCCCGCGGATGATGGTGCATTCCCGGATCGCTTGTAGTTTCCATATTTGGCGGAGTATTCGGGGTTCCAGAGGCCAAACTCGCGACTGGACGAAAAGAATTTCCTATCTTCTACATCCGGGATATATATTTCATAGGATTGGCCGTGCTTTGCGAAACAGCGCTGCCTGAGAATTTCCAAGGCTCGACCGTAATACTGGGAATTTTCGTCTAAAAGGTCATTGTATTCTTCGAGTGGAGTAATGATTCGGTTGTTTTTATAGTCTAGAGTTGCTTGGGCTGTTTCATCACGTTCTAGTTGCGGGCCTGTAGAACAGGATGTGCAGGCTAGCGTGAATGCAAATGTTATGGCCATTGCGGGTTGAAAGATTTTCTTGAGGTTCATGATTTTTCCTTTCAAGAACAACAAGGGGATTATTTTTTGCGATTGGGCGGCATAATACTTATGTCATATTATGCCACCCAACCATTTATACGGGGAAATTAGTCATTTCGGCGAAGGGAAGTGATCTTATCGTTCCAGTCTCCGTTCCACCAATTTCGACCTTCATAGAAACCTTCGAGGCTGTTGAAGTCGCGATAATTGATATCGAATGAGAATCCCTGGTAGTTTTCATCCTGATAAGCGACGTAACGTTCGCCATGGCTTCGGATGGAAGATACGCGGTCATTCATGTCACGCAGGTGAGGCACCTCCCGGTTGCCGTAGGTGTCGTGAATACCGCCTGCCTCGTTATAGTTGCGCCAGTCGTAAAAGACTGCGGCGTTACCGGCGGGCATCGCTGCCATGGTAGCTGCCGTTGCAACCATCGCGGTTGCAAGAGCCTTGTAGAGCTTCATCGTAAACTCCTAGTGTTTTTGAGAAGGATATCCTTCTGCGTGAGTGAAATAAATTCTACGGCTTGGTGTATACCAAGTCGTTCTCTTAACTACAATCCCTATCTATGTAATCGGAATCATATTTAAGAGGTGGCTACAATGTAGCACTCATTAAGGAGCCTTTTCAAGCAATGGATGAGGCATGTGTCACAAAATTTAAGAGTGTATGTATAATAAGGGCTGTAAAATTTGGTATTTGACGCCATTTGCGTACTGATAATTTTTTGCACGAATATTTTATGTGACTAAAATCACCCAAAAGATACTCTTTGTGATAATAAAACGATGCCCCCGGTTGATGATTCATCAACCGGGGCATTCGTGTTTTAGCTCAACTACACCAGTTAGGGGGTAGCTGGCGGAGGTGACCGGCCACTTCGCCAATTAGCCCTCTCTATCTGCAGAGTAGTTAATAAATTAAAGGTCCCCGATTGATGAATCATCAATCGGGGACCTTTATATTTATTGGTTTTTGAGAACCCACTCTTTATACCGAAGATTAACTTCTGATTGCTGCTTTCGCTGTTCTTCTAGTTTTGTTTCGTTATCTCGAATGAGCGGTTTCTGATACGAAGCTACGAGGTTAGCAAGACCTTGAGCCATTCCTGTATCTTTACTACATTGTGCTTCAATGACGCTGAGTCGAATTTCTTCTTCCGATGCCGGGGAATTACTAGCACCGTCACTGCGGGTTACATTTGATAGTTCTTTTGTACCCCATTCTTGGTCGCCTTTTCGTGGCGTTAGACCTTTATCCGATAGGCATTTCCACCATGCTTCACGGTATTTTTTCCATTCGGGATGATTCATGGCAGCTGCATAGGATTCACCGCGGATTCGACGATAGGCTTCTGAGAGGCCACTCTGATCTTCAATGCTGATGCCCGCGATCTCTTTCATTGTGGCTGAGATTTCAGGCATGCACTGTTCCATGATTTTTGTGTCATAGCCCCCCGATGATGGTGCATTCCCGAATCGCTTGTAGCTTCCATATTTGGCGGAGTATTCGGGGTTCCAGCGACCAAACTCTCGACCGGATGAAACGATTTTAATATCTTCTATATCCGGGATATATATTTCGTAGGATTGGCCGTGTTTTGCGAAACAGCGCTGCCTGAGAATTTCCAAGGCTTGAGTGTAATACTGGGAATTTTCATCGAAAATGTCATTGTATTCTTCGAGTGGAGTAATGATTCGGTTATTTTTATAGTCTAGAGTTGCTTGAGCTGTTTCATCACGTTCTAGTTGCGGGCCTGTAGAACAGGATGTGCAGGCTAACGTAAATGCAAATGTTATAGCCAATGCGGGTTGAAAGAATTTCTTGAGGTTCATGATTTTTCCTTTCAAGAACAACAAGGGGATATATTTTATGGTTGGGTGGCATAGTACTTATGCAATACCACGCCACCCAACCATCTATACGGGGAAATTACTTTCGGCGTTGAAGGGAAGTGATCTTATCGTTCCAGTCTCCGTTCCACCAATTTCGACCTTCATAGAAACCTTCGAGGCTGTTGAAGTCGCGATAATTGATATCGAATGAGAATCCCTGGTAGTTTTCATCCTGATAAGCGACGTAACGTTCGCCATGGCTTCGGATGGAAGATACGCGGTCATTCATGTCACGCAGGTGAGGCACCTCCCGGTTGCCGTAGGTGTCGTGAATACCGCCTGCCTCGTTATAGTTGCGCCAGTCGTAAAAGACTGCGGCGTTACCGGCGGGCATCGCTGCCATGGTAGCTGCCGTTGCAACCATCGCGGTTGCAAGAGCCTTGTAGAGCTTCATCGTAAACTCCTAGTGTTTTTGAGAAGGATATCCTTCTGCGTGAGTGAAATAAATTCTACGGCTTGGTGTATACCAAGTCGTTCTCTTAACTACAATCCCTATCTATGTAATCGGAATCATATTTAAGAGGTGGCTACAATGTAGCACTCATTAAGGAGCCTTTTCAAGCAATGGATGAGGCATGTGTCACAAAATTTAAGAGTGTATGTATAATAAGGGCTGTAAAATTTGGTATTTGACGCCATTTGCGTACTGATAATTTTTTGCACGAATATTTTATGTGACTAAAATCACTCAAAAGATACTCTTTATGATAAGAACACGAATGCATGTTTTAACCGATGTAGCCCGGAGGTAACGACTATTACCTCCGGGCTAATTCAGTTACTTGTGGGCGTTGGCGAGTTTAGCCAGCGAAGTGGCCGGTCACCTCCGCCAAACGCGCCGGATTCACCAGGTCAGGGTGCGTACCCTCCAGCAGCACCGCACGGAACGACGACGCATGCGCCGCCCAACCCGCCGCATCCAGATACGGCTGATCCTCATGCGGCACACCCACCAGCAACACATCACCATCAAAGAACGCCTGCTCAGCACCACGCATCAACGCCGCCGAAGCGCGCATACTACCCAAGCACACGCCCAGCTTCTCCTCCGGTAGGTAACCCATCGCCGAACCTGCCCTCTGCAGACGTTCCAACGTACCCGGCAGGTCAAGCCGCTCGTCGGCGGCAGGCTCCGGCAAACCGCCCATACGCAGCAGCGCCCGGAAGCTCTCCTGCTCATCCGGCGCAGGCACACCCTGCCACTGCTCCGAAGGATACGCATCCAACAGGATGACGCGCTCAACCTGCGCACCCGCAGCCTGCGCCAGGGCCGCCACCTGCACCGCAGCAGTACCGCCCACAGACCAGCCCATCAACGCAAAACGACGCGGCAACGAACGCTCCGCCAGAGTCTTCTCAATCAGCTTCAGGTAGCCCTCAGCCAGCTCCTGCAGGCTCGACGCAAACCCGGCATTCGGGTCAGAGAACGCCTCAGCCTGCAAAGCATACACACCCTGCTGAGCCGGAAGATGCGAGAGATACCCCGCATAGCACCAGCCCAAACCACCCGCAGGCGGCAGAATAAACAGCGGCGCAGGCTGATGAGCGGGCTCAGCGGCATCATGCGCGGCAGGATGCTCGCGCTCAGTCACAACGTGCTCGCGCAGGGGCAGAACCGGCGCGAACTCCGCACCCTCGCCGCGCTCGCCCGCAATGGACGCCGCCAAAGCCTGCACGGTCGGATGCGCAAACAGCGCACCAATGCTCACGCTCAGACCCAGCTGCTCCTCAACCGCGGCAATCACCTCAAGAGCCGCCAGCGAATGACCGCCCGAAGCGAAGAAATCCTCATCCACGCCGAAACGCTCACGACCCAGCACGCCCGCAATAATCGAGCACAGCTGCTGCTCCAGCAGACCGTGCGGACCCTCAGCCTCAGAAGTTTGCGGGGTCAAATCGAGGGACGCCAACAGCTTGCGATCCGCCTTACCGGAGGGGCTCACCGGCAGAGCAGGCAGAGTATGCCACAGGGTCGGAACCATGTAGTCCGGCAGAACCTGCGCGCAATGCTCACGCGCCGCCTCCACCAGCTGCTCGGCACGCTCGGCGGACACGTCACCGACCTCCAGCACCGCCGCCAGGGCAGGCTCACGCAGACCGCGGTACAGCAGAGCCACCGAAGCACTCACGCCCTCAACCGCGGCAAGAGCCATCTCAATATCGCCCAGCTCCAGGCGCTGACCGCGCACCTTAATCTGGTAGTCCGTGCGGCCGCGGTAACCGATAACGGCGCGACCATCGGGAAGAATCTCCCAGCACGCCAAATCGCCCGTACGGTACAGACGCTGGCTCTCACCGTTCAACAGCGCGAGCGCACCGGCAGGAGCCTGCTCCACGAAAGCCGCCGCGGTCGCCTGCGGGTTGTTCTTGTAGCCGCGCGCCAGCTGCACGCCCGACAGGTGCAGTTCACCCGTCACGCCCACCGGCACGGGGTGGCCGGTCGGGTCAAGAATCAGGGTGCCGGTGTTCCAGACCGGCTCGCCAATGGGCACGCTCTCGCGCTGCGGGTCGGCGGAGGTTTCCCAGAAGGTCACGTCCACCGCCGCCTCGGTCGGGCCGTACAGGTTCAGCGGGTACACGCCCAGAACCTCACCCGCAGCCTGCACCTGGTCCTTCTGCAGTGCCTCGCCCGAGCAGACCACGTAGCGCAGGGGCTGGTCTCGATCCCGGCCGAAGCCGGCATCAGCCAGGATGCGGCGCGCCGCCGGCGAAGAGGTCAGCGCCGAAAGCATGGTCGGCACAAAGTGCACCGCCGTGACGGACTGCTCGGCAATCACGCGCGCCAGGTAGGCGGGGTCGCGGTGACCCTCCGGGGCGGCAATGACCACGGCGGCACCCTCGGCGAGCGGCCAGTACAGCTCCCACACGTGTACGTCAAAGGAGATGGGGGTCTTGTGCAGAACGCGGTCGCCCTCCCCCACCGGAATCTGGTGCTGTTGCCAGCGCAGGCGGTTATCAATCGCGCGGTGGCTGATGGCAACGCCCTTAGGCCTGCCCGTGGAGCCGGAGGTGAAGAGCACGTAAGCGTCCTCGTCCAGACCGGTTTTCGTGCCCGGAAGCTCCTCGGCGGCGGGTGCCCGGGTGGAATCGTCAGTGCTCAGCAGCGGCAGGGTATGCTGGGGCAGGTTCGCGTGACGCGCAGGATCCTGCGGGTTCAGCTCCTGCGCGCTCAGCGGCTGCAGACCGGGGCCGTGCAGCAGCAGGGAACATTCGGCGTCCTCCATCATCACGCCCACACGCTCGGCGGGCAGATCCGGCAGCACCGGCACGTAGGTGGCGCCAGCGTACAGCAGGGCGTACAGCGCCACGTACTGCTCCACACCGCGGTGCACACGCAGACCCACCGCATCGGCGGGGCGAACGCCCCAGTCCAGCAGCTGCGCGGCTAGCGCGCGGGCGCGCTCATCCAGTTCGGCGTAGGTGAGGGCGCGGTCAAAAGCGTAGGCGCGCTCCGACTCGGGGGTGAGCACCTCACCGCGCGCGGGGGCAGAATCCAGCACCGCGAGCGCCTGCGGATGCGCCGCCACCGCATCACGGAAGCGACCCAGCAGGGTCTTGTACTCCAGCGGATGTTCGGTCAGCGCCGGGGCGGTCAGCTCGCGCAGGGTCGCAAGCTCCGCCTCGGTCGCCAAACCCAGGTTGTTCAGGGAGGCACCCTCGCGCTGCGCCTCCGCGGCGTAGGCGGGCAACCACTCGCGCAGGCGGGCGGCGTGGCGTTCCAGCTCCTCGGCGGTGTAGAGCGCCGGGTTCATGTCAATCTCGCAGGAGATGCTGTTGCCGCGGCCGGGCATGCCACGCAGGGTGAAGGTCGCGTCAGCAACGGGACCGGCAGAGATATTGTGAATGCGCGCGGTCGGTACCGTGAATCCGGACTCGTCCTTGGAGGGTGCAGCCAGCGGCAGCACCGCGTCGAAGGGCACCACGTTAATCTGCGCACCAAACAGCCTGGACTGGGCGTTACGTGCGGTACGTTCGAGGTCTTCCTGACGAGCCAGCGGATGCTCAGCGTTACGGGCGTACTGTTCCTTCACCGAGTGCAGGGACTCCGCGATGGGACCGGTCGCCGCAACCTGCACCGGCAGAACATTCACCGCAGTACAGCCGGTCTGCGCGCTCGCCGCACCCAGGGCGCGGGTCGCCTCCGGCAGGGTGCGGGCGAACATGCGGTTCATCTGCGGCACGCCGAACGAAGCCTGCGGGTAGCCGCCCACACGCGCCAGGTACGAGCCGACGGCGGCGGTCGCCAGCACCGGCCAGGAGACGGCGTGCTGCTTTGCCGCATCCAGCAGAGCCTGCTGGGTGGGCGTATCAATGCTGAATGCCAGGCGCACAGACCGCGCCGACGGGGAGGCGGTACGACCCGCCAGGGAGGTGTCTTCCTGTTCCAGGGCGCCGCTCGACTCCCAGAAGGCGACGTCTTCGTCACGTGCGGTGGAGGCGGCATCGTCGGCGTCGAGTAGCTGTTGCAGGCTCATGCGGCGGGTTGCCGGGACCGGCTGACCGGCGGACAGGGCGCGGTATATCGCCGCCACGCGGGAGAGGCCGTTGAACGCGGCGAACCCGTCGGCAACCACGTGGGAGAAGGAGTGATAAACCCAGAGGAACCCGCCGTAACGCACCACTGCGCTGCGCACGGTCACGCCTTCATCGGTGGTGAGGGGCTGGGCGAGCAGGCGCTGTGCCCAGGCGCGTACCGGCGCGGGCAAATCAGAGTCAGGCAGGGCTGATTCAGGCAGGTCAGAGGCGTTCTCCTCCCCCGCCTCGGCGGTGCCACTCAGCTCCCCTTCATCTACGAGCAGGTCAATGCCCGCGAGGAACGCCTCAAGCGGCAGAATCTGCTGGGAGGCGGCACCATCGGCAATGCGGGTGCGCACGCGGAAGCCCTCGTTCTCGCGGTAGAGCTGCACCAGCGCCTCACGCAGCAGGGCGAGGTCGGTGTCCGCGGGGCATTGCAGAACCTCCGCGGTGTTGTAGCAGGGGTTTGTCGGGTCAATCGCGGCGGCAAAGTAGATGCCGCGCGCGTTCGTGGTCAGCGGCAGCCAGGGACTGTCAGCGCTGTGCGATGCGGGGTCAGTCGCGGCGGTGCGGAGGTCGGAAGCAGTCCCGAAGCTATCGGGTGCGGTAGTATCAGCTACGCCCATGGTGGCCTCTCAAAGGTCTGGAGTAAGGGTCTGGATTAGGGATGATATGCGGTGTGTGAAAGGTAGGCTACCGCCCCGCTGTTTCGCGCTGGCAGAAGTGCGCTGACTAGGGTAAACCGACAGTGGCAACCCCAGCCAAGCCTCCGGCATGAACGCAGCCAAGAACTCCGCCACAAAATACGGCGCGAGACGGCACAGATCAAGCGGGGCGAGCGAGGCGAGTAGCAAACACCCCGGGCACCCGTCTGCATGCGCGGCAGGCGGGCACTCGGGGTGCGGTAACGCTTAGCCCAGGCGGGAGGCGATGAACTCCACGGTCGGGTTCTCCACCAGCTCGGTAAACTCAATCACGGCGCCTTCGGCAGCAAGATCATCGAGCAGCGCGAAGGAACCCATCGAGTCCAGGCCCAGGGAGAACAGGTCGGTGGTCGGCTCGTCAAAAGCGGTCTGTAGCGAGTCGGGCTCGACGATGTACTTCTCCATGATGGGGCGCAGGGTCTCAAGTGCGGACATTTTTCTCCTCAAGTATGGGTAGGAATACGGGCGTAAGGTTTAGCCGAAAAGGGTTTAGCCGAAAATTTCGGCAAGCTTGGCGCGCAGTTCGCGGCGAGAAATCTTACCCACGTTCGTGGTGGGCAGCTCCTGCAGAACCTGCACGCGCTCGGGAATCTTGAAGTCGGCGAGCTTCTTCGAGGTGAAGAACTCGTGCATCGTGCGGCGCGGGTTTTCACCCAGGTCGGCGCCTTCCTGCGGCACAATGACCAGGCCCACGCGCTCGCCCACGGTCTCATCCGGGATGCCCAGAACCACGGCGTCAAAAACGTCGGGGTGGGTCAGCGCCAGCTCTTCAATTTCGTCCACGGCAATCTTCTCGCCATTGCGGTTGATCTGGTCCTTCGCGCGGCCGGTCACCTCAAGGTACTTGCCGGCGACCAGGCGCACAATGTCGCCGGTGCGGTAGAAACCGTCCTCGGTGAAGCCGTAGCGGTTCGCGTTCTCCTCCAGGTAGTAGCCGCGAATCGTGTACGGGCCGCGAGTGAGCAGGTGGCCGCTCTCGCCGCGCTGAACCGGCTGGTCCTGATCATCAACAATCAGAATTTCGTCATCGGGGCTAATCGGGTAGCCCTGAGTCCTCAGACGCATCTCAATCGGGTCGTTCGAACGGGTGTAGTTCACCAGTCCCTCAGCCATGCCGAACACCTGCTGAACGGTGCAGCCGAGCACGGACTCGATCTTGCCCGCAACCGCCGGAGCCAGCTTCGAGCCGCCCACCTGCAGGGTCTGCAGGGAGGGCAGGGACACGTCGCGCTTCTCCGCGGAGGCGACCCACGCCTGAGCCAGCGGCGGCACCAGCGCGGAGGTGGTCACGCCCTCCATCTCAATGAGGTGGAACGCAGTCTGCGGGGACGGATCCGCCGCAAACACCAGCTTGCCGGAGACGCACATGACGCCCAGAATACCGGGCGAGCTCATCGTGAAGTTGTGGGCGGCGGGCAGCACCACGAGCATGGTCGTGTTGTTGTTCAGCTTGCAAATATCGACCGAGCCGCGCACCGAGTACAGGTAGGCGGCGTGGGTGCGAGGAATCAGCTTCGAAATGCCGGTCGTACCGCCGGAGAGTTGCAGGAACGCCACCTGCTCGCTCGCGCGCTGATTCTCGGTGTTCTGAACGACGCCGGGCACGAACTCTTCAGCGAGCTCCTTGTCGGTCAGCGGGGTCAGCGGCTCGGCAACGTCAATAGCGACCGGCGGCTCCAGGGAGTTCTTGCGCAGCTCGGCGGCAACGTCCTCGTGCAGGGCGGCGAAATCCGCGCCGGGGGTCAGCGAAGAGAACACGTGCGCCGCCGCGTCGGTGCGGGTCGCAAAGTGAACGAGCTCGGTGGTGCGGTGCTGCGGCAGGCAGAACACCGGCAGAGCCGCCGCCCAGAAAATACCCAGCAGGTACACCAGGTACTCGGCGGTGTTACCCAGCTGCAGCAGCACGCGGTCACCGGGCTGCACGCCAGCCTGAATGAGGCGCGCCGCAGCGGCACGACCTGCCGCCTCCAGCTCACCGTAGGAGAGGCGAATCTGCTGGGGCTTGCCGTCCTCATCGAGCTGCGCGTGCGAAATCGCCACGAGCGCCGGGAAGTGCGGCTTTGCGCGGCAGGCATCCAGCAGGAACTCGGGGATGGTCTGGTCAATCCAGTAGCCGGCTTCGCGGTACTTCGCGGCAAAAGACTCGGGGATGAGCGGTGTGGGGGCCAGGGGGCTACGTTCTACGGTCATCTTCTCTCGATTTCTGTGTCGTTTGCGGTTTCTATAGCGCTCACGTGCTGCGTGCGTTCGCAGCGTGATGCCATCTCGTCAATGAGGGCGGGTGCACAACCTACGCCGGGTACCTTTCGGCACCCCTCGCGGCGCGGTAGTGTGGCACTCTTCTTAGGCTGTACTTCTCTAGGATACGGGCGCGGCGGTGTTTACCCTAACGGGAACCCCGCACGCCCACCATACGGGGTGTGCTCTACCCGGGCGGAGCCCTAGGCTACCTCTCGCTGGTCTTCTGCAGAGCCTGGCTCAGTGCGTTCAGCCTCCCGGCTGGCAGCAATAATGCGTTCCAGGGCCGGCACAATCGCACCGCGCCAGCACGCATAATCGTGACCGCCGTTGAAGGTCGTGCAGTGTGCCCTCTCCAGGCCCAGCTTTTCCAGACGCGCCTTCAGCTCTCGGTGAGGAGGCACCAGAACCCACTCCTGCTCCCCCACCTCAATCTCAAGGTACAGGTGGCGCAGACGATCAATCTCGCCCGCCGCCTCCAGCTCGTCCAGGCGGTCCATGACCTGCGGCTGCCACAGCGACGAAGACTGCGCGATCGCGCCGCCAAACGCCTCCGGGCGGCTCAACACCGCCAACAGGGAGGACAGGCCGCCCAGCGACTGACCGTTAATCACAATGTTCTGCGGGTCGGTCTTAATGCCGTACACCGCCTCCAAGTGCGGGAACGCAATCTCCACCAGGTAGTCGGCAATCGGGTTGTCACCGTTCAGTTCCTTCCAGCGGTTCTCACGACCGCCAGAGTGCAGGAAGAACACATGCATCGCCGGAATACGGCCCGCCTCATGGGCGCGGTTGAGGGTCTGCTCCATGCCCTGGCTGAACCACATCTCACCGTCGAACTGGATGAACAGCGGCGCATCCGGGGCGGGATCCCCCACACGACCGAGCACGTACTGGTGGCCGTCAGAGGTCTGCATCCACTCGGGGGCGGGCAGCTCGTCAATCTCTTCCTGAGTCAGGATGAACTCCTGCACCGGCGCGTGCTCAAGCTGCACCACACCCATGCAACGACCGATGCGGTTGCACACGGTCTCGGGGTTCAGCGGGTCACCCTCGCCGGAGTCCAGGGCGGCGCGCAGGCGCACCTGGTCGTCATCGCCCAGCCAGGCGGGGCGCTCGCCGGGTAGCGTCGGCAAGAAGTTGTAGGAGGCACGCCAGGTGGTTGCCATCTGCATGCTCAGCTGCCACCATCCGGTGCCCTCGATGCGGGCCATGAGGGAACGGTCAAGGTTCTTCTCATCGGTCAGGCGGTTGATGAACATGAGCACCTGCTCCGCCTGCTCGTTGTAGTACAGGAAGGTGACGATGCGCTCGTTCTCACTGATGGTGCCGTCGTCAAGATGCACCGGCTCGATAATGGGGGTGCCCTCGGAGACAACCTCAACGATGCGGGCGTTCAGCTCTTCGGGGCTAACCGCCTCGGCGATGAGGGCGCTGATGAGGGGGCTGTCCACGCGCGGTGCCGGTACAGGGCGCGGGATCTTGGGAGGGCTCGGGCGCACAGCCGGCGCAACGGTACGCGGCTGCGCAGAAGCAGCCTGTGCAGACGCAGCCTGTTCAGAAGTGCGCTGTTCAGAACTGTTCTGCGCGGGAACGGTCGCGGTGGGTTCGTGCTCGCCCAACGGTTCCTCCTTGGTCTGTGAAAACACTCAATCGGTGAGAATCAGTGAGGAGGCGCATTATCATTAGTTAGCCTCCACTACCTCACTCTATGGTATCCCTTACCCAAACTCCAGCCAAAGGAAAAAAGCGAAAGAACCAAAAGATGACAAGAATGACAGCCAGCACACGCTCCTCAAACCCAAACACGAAGCCGCCACCCTCACCCCTCCAGACCAGCCCCCTCCCAAGCCAGCTCAGAAGTTAAAAGAGATGAGGCACCGAGACCGTGCATCAAACCTCTCAAGTCGCAACTTTCAAAGTCTCATGCGGCAGTCTCGGTGCCTCATCTACGGGTTCCCAAAATGGAACCTACCCAGTGCTCGGATCCGTTCATGCGTCAAAGACGGGCGAGCACCGGGTAGGCGCCCTACGCGCAGGGGATCCTGGGTCCCTCAGATCCTAGCGTTCGCTGCTTGGCGCAATGCCGAGCTTTTCCACCCGTACTGAGACGGTTGGCGCAAACTCCCACGCGGCTTAGGGGCGAAAACTACTCGCTTTCGCGGGCCGCCGAAATAGCGTCAGCGGCAATATGAATCGTTTGGTTCTCCTTCGGAATCACCAAAGGGGTACCGGTGCACGGATCAGGAATAATGACCGATTGCAGGTCAAAAACTTCCTGAATAAGTTCCGGTGTAATTATTGCACGCGGATCACCCTGAGCGATAATCCGGCCCTGCTTCATTAACACAACATGAGTAGCATACCTGAAAGCAAGGTTCAGGTCATGCAACACCACGGCCACAGTTCGGCCTTCGGAATGCAATTTCTTCGTCAGGTTCAGCACCTCAATCTGGTGCGTGATATCCAGGTAGGTGGTCGGCTCATCGAGCAGAATCAGCGGGGTCTGCTGCGCCAGGGTCATGGCGATCCACACACGCTGACGCTGACCGCCCGAAAGCGCCTCAATGGGACGCTCCGCAAGCTCCAGCACGTTCGCTGCCTGCATCGCCTCCACGCAGGCTCGCTCGTCCTCATCGGACCAGGAACGCAGCAGCGACTGGTGCGGGTAGCGGCCGCGCGCCACCACATCCGCCACGGTCACGCCGCTCGGCGCCTCCGGGGTCTGCGGCAGCATCGCCAGAATCTTAGCGATGGCGCGGGACTTCATCTGCGGCAGCGGGGTGCCATCCAGGCGAACCTCACCCTTCTTGAGCGGGTTCACGCGGGCAAGAGCCTTCAAGGTGGTCGACTTGCCGCAAGCGTTCGGGCCCAGGATGACGGTCAGCTCCCCCTCCGGCACCTGAAAATCTACCCCGTTGAGCACCGTATGCTCACCGTAGGCAACCACCATGTTCTCGCCTTCAAGGCGGGTCGTCACACTAGTGTTCACTAGCTCTTCTTCCTTTCGAGGTAAATCAGGTAAATCAGGTACAGGCCACCAATCGCGCCGGTCACCACACCCACCTGAATGATGCGTCCGGGAACAGCGAAACGGCCAATCAGGTCGGAGCCGAGCACCATGAGCGCGCCCATGAGTGCCGCGGAGGTGAAGCCCACCCCGCCACTGCGGGCGAGAGTCTTCGCGATGTGCGGTGCCGCCAGGGCGACGAAGGCAATCGGGCCGGTCGTCGCGGTCGCCAGCGAAACCAGAAGCACACCGATGAACAGAGCCGCCACACGGTACGCGTTCACGCTCACACCCAAACCGGATGCCACCTGGTCACCAAAACGAATCGCGCCCAGCGGGCGGACCAGCATCAGCAGCAGCGGAGTCACCACGAACAGCAGACCCAGCAGCGCGTAGGTGCGCTCCCAGGTGATGTCATTGAGCGAACCGGCAAGCCAGGACGCCGCGGTCTGCGCCTGAGTCAGCGAGGCACGCACCACCAGCAGCGAATTAAACGCAGCCAGGGTCGAACCCACGCCAATACCGACCAGCACCAGACGGAAACCGTGCAGACCCGTGCGGCGCGTCAACAACCACACCAGCACCGAGGTCGCCAAGCCACCAACCACAGCGCCCAGGGCAACCTCAACGGGGCCGGAATTGAACACAATAATCTGCAACAGCGCACCGGTCGCGGCACCATTCGTGAAACCGATAATATCCGGCGACCCCAGGGCATTACCCGAAATCACCTGGAAAATCGCACCCGACAGACCAAGTGCCGCACCCACCAGAAGCGCCGCCACAATACGCGCCGCACGCTGCTGAGCGAAAGCCACCGTAATCTGCTTGCCCTCACCCAGTAGCGCCGGGATCACCTTATCCGAGGCGATATTGTAGTCACCCTGCAACATGCCCCAAAACGCCAGCGCCGCAATCAGCACCACCAACGCCACATTCAGGATCAGTACGCGCCACGGCACCTGGGCACTCACAGGACCGCGCACAGTCAGCACCGGGCGGCCGCCCAAATCGCGGCCACGACGACGCGCCGAACGATTAGCGGGGGTGGTGGCGGTCGCCATCGAAAGAGCGGAAGAATTCGACATTAGAGAGCCTCCACCTTACGACGAGTCATCAAGAACAAGAACACCGGGGCACCGGCAAGAGTCGCCACAATACCCACCTGAGTCTCCTGCGGAGCCACCAGCACACGCGCCAACACGTCAGCACACAGCAGCCACACCGGACCCACCAGCGCCGAACCATAATTCACCCAGCGCACATCATTACCGAGTAGGGCACGCACCACAAACGGCACCGCCAAACCCACAAAACCAATCGGACCCACCGCAGCAGTCGCAGCACCGGCAAGCACCGTCACCGCCAGCAACGTCAAATTCTGGGTCGTACGAACACTCACGCCGAGGCTGGTCGCCGCCTCCTCGCCCATACTCAGAGCATTAATCGCAGGAGCCACGAAGAACGCCACCAGCACACCCAGCACAATCACCGGACCCACCGTCGAAGCGATATCCATACCGCGGCCCTCCAGCGAACCGGCAACCCACACACGGAACTCGTTATACGCATCCTGATCAGCCAAAATCAAGCCCTGCGCAATCGCCGACAGTGCAGCAGAAATCGCCACACCCGCCAACGCAAGCTTCACAATCGACCCGTCACGGCCACGACCCAGCGTATACACCAGCACCGCAGCCAACGCGCCACCAATCGTCGCAGCAACCATGTACTGCCAAATACCCATCACACCAAAAACCACCACGGAAGCAATCACAGCCACCGCAGCACCGGCATTCACACCCATCAGACCGGGCTCAGCCAACGGGTTACGGGTCAACGACTGCATCAACGAACCGGCAACCGCCAACGCGGCACCCGCCGCAAGACCCACCAGGGTACGCGGAATACGCTGCTCCATCACAATCGTCTGCGCCTGCTCAGAAGCAGTGCCATTGAAAACAGCCAGAACCTGATCCGGCGGAAGATTATTCGATCCGAACAGCAAAGAAGCAGCCACAGCCCCCACCAAAAGCACCGCAAACAAGAACAGAAAAGCCAGGCGCTTACCCAACTTCTGCCCCTGAATCACAGAACCCTGACGGGACGTACTCTCCTGCTGAACATCTCGGGACAATGAGCTCGTGCGGGCCACTATGCTCCTTATGCTCGATACAAGAAAACAGGGAGGCACACCCGGCACCCCACAGGAGGGGCACCCGGCACACCGGTAAATAACGAGAGAAACGCCGGAGCGGGCGAGGTACTCCCCCACCCGCATCCGACGTTAAGTCTTAGCGCTTGCGGGCCAGCAGCAGCGCAGCGGCAGCCACCACGCTCACGCCCAGAACCACCACGCCAATCCACGGGAACGCAGCACCGTAAGTCACGGTCTGCACGGTGGATGCGGTGTTAGCCGCGCCCGAAGCCGAAGCGCTCGGGCTCGACGCAGTACCGCGTGCAACAGCCGAAGAGGACGCGCTCGCCGAAGCGGTCGCCTTCTTCTGGGCATTTGCAGACGCCGAAGCAGCGGGAGCGGCGGAAGAACCGGAGGAAGCGGAGGTACCGGAAGAGCCAGCTTCCGCGTTCAGGCGGTCGTACTCCTCCTTGGTGATGGTGTTGCCGTCAGCGTCGGTGTAGACGGTCTCAGCCTCAGCCGCACCGCCTGCCGAACCATTCGAGGAACCGTTCGAGCCACCGTTGGACGAGGACTCGTTGGAATCGTTAGAGCCCTGAGCCTCATCTGCAGAGTCGGAGCTATTAGAGTTCGAGCCGCCATTCGAGGAACCACCGTTGCTCTTCGAGCTGGACGAGCCACGGTTCGAGGAAGAACCCGAAGAGTTCGAGGAGGAATTATCCGAACCACCCTCGCCCACCACGGTGAACTCGGGGCTGCGGTTAGTGTACGCCTCGGTACCCAGGTACTTGCCGTCCTTGTCACGCTTCTCGCCGGTCGCAAGGAAACGCAGGGTGTGGGTGCCAGCGCCTACATCCGGCAGAACGAAGGAACCGGAGACGTTGCCGTTGCCATCGGTCTTCTGCTGGTGCACCACGCACGCACCCTGAGCCGCATCGGAGGGGCACAGATCGCCGTCGTCCACCTTCACGGACACCACGGTGTTCGCGGGGAAACCGCTCACGCTAAAGGAAATCACGCCGTGCTCGCTCACCGAGGAGGAAACGGTCGAGGAGGTGCCGGGGGTAGAGGCCTTCGCACCGCCCGGAGGCAGAGCGGATGCGGTGCCAACGCCCAAGCCAAGCGCCAGGGTTGCGGCGGCGCAGGCGGTCAGCGCCTTAGAGGTCAGGGATGCCTTCGGGGCTCCCGAAAAAGGTGCACGCATGGTGGTCCTTTCAAAATTACCGGGGTCGAAGCTGAACGCTACCGGGTTCGTGTCAGTGCAGTTCAGTAGGTCAGTGCAGTTCAGTAGGTTGCGACCCGAGTGGTTGGGGGCACCCGGTCCACGCCCCTGTTCAAGGGTGCAAGGTCAAGAGTGCGGGGCGTGAGCCGGTGCCGATATGAATGTGTGGTCAGAGCTTACTTCTTGAGAGAGCTTACTTCTTGGAGGTGCGCAACAGCAGAGCCGCAGCCAAAACCACCAGGCCAGCCGCCGAGAGCAGCAGGTTATTGGCGTTGTTGACCAGCCACTTGGTCAGACCGGTCAGCTCGGTACCCTCAATGACCGGGCCCTGCGCCTTGGTGCCTGCGGCGGAGCTCTGCGAGCCCTGGGCGTTCTGCGAGTTCTGCGAACCAGCAGCTGCCTTCACAGCCTTCTTGGCGTTGGCTTCGGTCTTCTGCACGGTGGCTGCCAGGTTCTTCTGCGCGCCCTGAACCTTCGCCTTAGCCTGCACGCGGTTCACAACCGGAGCGGTGCTCTGCGAGAGGGCGGCGAGGGATGCGTCCACGTCGGTAGCGCGGGTGCTGATGCGGCCGCCCGCGTTACGCATGGGCACAGGTGCCGTGGAGGTTGCGGTTGAGGGGTGCTCGTTCAGCTCTTCGACCAGCTGGTCGGAGGCGTCCTGCTCATCGCGGGAAAAATCCTGACGAGGGGTAATAGCACGTTCCACGGTCATGTCTGCAAAACCGAGCACCGCATTGTCAGCGCCCTGGTTGCCGTTGTGCACGACCACACGGTAGGTGGCGGCGGGCATGCTCACGCTGGTTTCGTAGCTGAAGCTGCGGTTACCATCCAGGCGCTTCCAGCCGGAGCCGTAGAGGGTCTGCGGGGAGTTACCGAGGTAGGTCGCGGCGTACACCCAGGTGCCCGGTTCAGCGTTCGGCACGGTCACGGTCACGGTGGAACCGTCACGGCTCACCTGCACGCCGTGACCATCGGTCAGATCGGAGGCGTTGACCGGCTCGGGTGCGTCACCGGGGGCGTACTCGCCAATGGTGAAGGTCGTGTTGATGCCGCCCTGGCTGTTGGCGCCGCCGTAGGTTCCGGATCGGTCACCCTCACGCAGGCTACCGGTCAGCAGTCGCAGAGTGTGCTCACCGGAGGCGTACTTGGCGGCGTCTTCATCATTTTTGAAGGCTGCGTTTGCGCGGGTGGGCAGGTCAATCCAGGTGTCGATATGACCGTTTTCATCGGGGGTGATGACAGCCCAGATGGTGCGGTTATCGTTGACCGCGGTGGCGTCGTTACGGGATACCTTGCCGTCGTCAATCTTCAGGCCGATAACGGATGCCTTCTTGTCTTCGGGGTTGCACCAGCCGTCACCGGTCAGGTGCAGCTTGCCGCCCTGAACCGCCTTGGGGTTCTCGATGGTCAGGCGCGGGGTGAAGGAGTCGTCAGCGGGGGCGCAGGTTTTCGAGTCTTCGCTGGGTGCGGGGGTAGGGTCTGCGGTTGCGCTCGGATCGGGGGTGGGCTCAGCAGATGCGCTGGGTTCCGCGGTGGGCACAGCAGTCGCACTGGGCTCGGCGGTTGCAGAAGGCTCAGCGGTAGCGCTCGGCTCGGGGGTCGGCTCAGCGGTAGCGCTCGGTTCCGCGGTGGGCTCGGCAGTCGCAGAAGGCTCAGCGGTTGCACTGGGCTCAGTGGTGGGCTCTGCGGTGGGTGCCGGGCTCGGAGCCTGGGCACTCAGCGTAATATTCTGCGACACAGATACACGACGGTCGTAGGTGTTGCCGTCCGCATCCGTACCGCCCAGGGAGCCAGAAAGCACCTGAATACGGTGGCTGGTACCCTCCACGGTCCAGCCCTTGTTCTTCAGCTGCTCAGCGGTCAGACCGGTATTTTCGGGGGTCGGCAGGGATACCTCAACCTCGAAAGTGCCGTCCTCTTTAGCGGTTCCCATGAAGTTTGCAGGCGAGTTCCCGCCCTTCTTGGTAATCGGGTTAATCGCCTGGTGAGCCTCATCCGGCAGGGCGTCGAGGAACTTCACAGCAAACACTGCGCCGCGGCCGGGTGCGGTGCTGGTAAAGCCGGTTCCGCGCAGCACGAGCTTGCCTTCGCGCCACTTCTCGGTGGAGATGGTGACGGTAGCCTTATCCGCTTGCTGGGTGGCTGCGGGGGTGTCCGCGTAGGCGATGGTGGTGCCGGTCAGCGCAGCTCCGGGGGTGATGAGCGCGCCAGCGAGAGCCACGACGGCACCGTAGCGGGCTGCGGTGCGTGCGGGTCGAGTTTCGGTCATTGTGGTCCTTGAGGATGGTGTGGTGGGTCGTGCATCCCCTTCCCGCCGCGGGTCTAGGGTGCGGCGGGAAGGGGGTTCAGGAAGCTTCAGCGGGTGATTGCTTCACGGGGTGTTTAGAACACGGCGTTTAGAGCGGAAGCGCCTTCTTGACGTCTTCAACAATGCCTTCGAGCAGCAGCGGGCCGCCGGTGGAGGTCCACTTGGAGCCGTCCACGAGAATCACGTGGTCGTCCTTGACTGCCTTCAGGTTGGTGAAGCCGGAGGTTTCCTTCGCCTTGTTCAGTGCTTCTTCGGCGCCCTGCAGACCCGCGGAGCCCTGCGCGTTCGGGTTCTGCTGGCTTGCGCCGCCGAGGGTGCCCAGGAACATGTAGTCCGCGTCGATGCTTGCCAGGTTCTCCAGGGAGACGGGCTCGGAGTGGCCCTGGCCGTTGCGGTCCTGTGCCTCGGGGCGCTTGAGGCCCAGGTCGTTGAGCACCTGACCGGCGGGCAGTTCCTTGAGAATCAGTGCGGGGCCGTTACCTGCCCAGCGGACGATGGAGAAGGTCTTGTCGCCGTACTTGGGGGCGAGCTGCTCCTTCAGCGCTGCGGCGCTTGCCTCGTATGCCTTGATGACTTCTTCACCCTTGTCAACCATGTTCATGGCGTTGGCGACGTTGCGGAAGTTGATGCGCCAGTCGCCGCCCGCGTAGCCGCAGTAGACCACGGGGGCGATCTTCTTGAGGGTTTCGAAGGCGTCGGAGCGCTTGTCCACGCCGGTGGAGTCGACGAGGATCAGGTCGGGGTCAAGGTTGCCGATCTGCTCGTAGTTGACCTGGGCGACGGTGCCGATGATCTTTACGTCCTTGGCGCGGTCGGCGAGGTAGTTGGGTACGCCGGACTGGCCGCGGCCGGAGACGGAACCGACGGGGGTCACGCCGAGGGCGAGCAGGCCGTCAAGGGTGGGTTCGGAGAGGACGATAACCTTCTGCGGGTTGGCAGGAACTTCTACATTCTCGTCATCGATATCCTTGATGGTGCGGGTGCCGCTGTTACCGCCGGAGGTGGAACCGCCGGAAGTGGTGGTCGTGGTGGTCTCGCTGCTGCATGCCGCGAGGGCGAGAGCAGCCGATGAGGCGAGCGCCAGGCCGAAGAAGGCGCGGCGGTTAACGCCCGGTGCGCCCTGGTTTTCGGTGTCGGTCAGCTCGGTTCGGTTGAAAGACATAGTTCCCCCTAGATGTGACTAAACTATACCTAACCTTACAGATATCTGAGTGTTACATCAAGACGCGTTCTGTTTGTTTTCTCAGACCGTCAGGATGCCCGGTTTTGCCGCGGAATTCCGCGGGTAACATATTTCACTCTTTGTCACAGTCTTGCTGACACCATGTCGCTTAAATGGGTGGCTCTCCCCACCAGTTTTCGCTATGAATCTGCGGCAGTTGAGAAGCGTTGAGAAAGCAGAACACGCACAACGCCCCGCCGCGAAAAACCGCGACGGGGCGCTCTTCACAACGGGTCGTTGAGGCTTTATAGATGCCGGGCACCATTACTGCCCAGTACAGTTACCGGCGTGCACCGCTAGTGGCGACAACCACAACCGGTGCCGGAACGCTTGACCGATGCAGCCGCCGCACGCAGGGAGGCGATCGCCGCCTCCGGGCCGCCGAGTGCCTCGTCCACGCCGTAGACCGAGCTGCCGGCAACGAAGCAGGTTGCGCCCGCCTCCGCCGCACGCAGGATGGTCTCTTCGGTGATGCCGCCGTCCACCTGCACGGTCACCGGCAGGTTCGCGCCCTCAATCGCCTTGGCGGCGCGGGCAATCTTCGGCAGGGTCACGTCCAGGAACGCCTGGCCGCCGAAGCCCGGTTCCACGGTCATGATTAGCAGCATGTCCAGTTCGCTGAGCATGTCCAGGTAGGGTTCCACGGCGGTTGCCGGGCGCAGCGCCATACCCGCCTTCGCACCCTCGGTACGCAGGGTGCGCGCCAGCTTGATGGGGGCGATAGCCGCCTCCGCGTGGAAGGTCACCGATTCGCAGCCCATGCTGGCGTATTCGGGTGCCCAACGGTCGGCATTCTCAATCATCAGGTGCACGTCGAACGGCACCGGGGAGATTTCACGCAGACGCTTGACCACGGGCGGGCCCCAGGTGAGGTTGGGGACGAAGTGGTTGTCCATCACGTCAATATGCGCGGCGTCTGCGGTGGAAATGCGCTCCAGCTCGCGCTGCAGGTTCGCGAAATCCGCCGAGAGAATCGACGGGTTAATGGCAATACCCATGGGGTTCCTTTCAAATCCGTGCCGTATGGCGAGTGATGCTAGGCGGTGAAGCGGCTAGTTCTTGCGCAGCAGGGCGAGGAACATGGCGTCGGTTCCGTGCACGTGCGGCCACAGCTGTGCGGTGGTCGGGTTCTGCGAAGCCTTCACGGCCGGGGCGCCCTTCTTGACCTTGATCTCGGGGATGTGGCCGGGGTCCTTCTCCCCCGCCAGCACGCTCACGGGTTCGCCATTCGGGCCCTCGGTGTGCAGGGCGACTTCGCGCAGTGCGGCGGCGGAGTCGAGCAGGCTGACCGCGCCGCTTTCGAGCACCTCAGCCACGATGTTCTGGGTTTCTGCCGCGTGCGGGGAGCAGGTCACGTAGGCGATGACGCCGCCGGGTCGGGTCGCCTCAATGGCTGCGTCCAGGAGCTGACGCTGCAGGGGCAGTAGCTCTGCAATATCGCGCGGGGACTTGCGCCAACGCGCCTCGGGGCGGCGGCGCAGGGCACCCAGACCGGAGCAGGGCACATCCACCATGACGCGGTCGAACAGCTGACCGGGTTCAATGGAGCCGGGCAGGTTGGAGGCGTTCTTGCGCAGCGTCTCGCGGATTTGGCGGCCGTCGCCGGTGAGTACCGTGTAGCTGTCCTCGGGCAGGGGGCGCATGGAGGATTCCACGAGCTGCGCGCGGTGCGGTGCCGCCTCGTTGGCGACCAGGGATGCACCGCGCTGAATACCGAGCGCGCCGAGGAGCGCCGCCTTACCGCCGGGGCCTGCGCACAGGTCGAGCCATGCGGTGTCGGTGCCGTCCAGGGGTGCGGCGGCGAGCGCGCGTGCCACAAGCTGGGAGCCGGCATCCTGCGCACGGACGGTGCCTTCACGTACGGATTCCAGGCGTGCCAAGTCGCCGGAGGCGTACAGCGCCGAACCTTCAACCAGCTCGCCGTCGACGGCACCCTGTTCGCGTGCCTCGTCGAGGCTACCCAGGCCGGGCAGCGCAACCAGGTTCACCACGGGGGCGAGGTTGTCCGCTTCGAGCAGCTGCTCAATTTCGGAGGCGGGGCGGCCGTGCGCAACGAGTGCCTGGCGCATGGAACGCACAATCCAGCCGGGGTGCGAGGCGAGCAGCGCCATGCGCTCAGTGTCGTCCTTCGCGTCCTCGATGATGAGTTCGTACCACTCTTCGGGGGTGCGCTCGGAGACGCGGCGCAGCACCGCGTTGATGAAGCTTGCCGGGCCGGCGCCAATCTTTTCGCGTGCCAGGGATACGCTCTGGTTCAGTGCCGCGTGGGCGGGAACGCGCATGTTCAGCAGCTGGTGCACGCCCATGCGCAGCACGATCAGGGTGGTGGTGCCAACCTTCTCGATGGGGCGGTCTACGCATCGGCTGAGGATGGCGTCGTAGGTGCCCTGGTGGCGCAGCGTGCCATAGGTCAGCTCGGTTGCGAAGCCTGCATCACGGTGGTCGAGGCGGTGGCTACGAATCGCCCTGGGCAGCACGAGGTTCGCGTAGGCGTCAGATTCGGCCACGGAGCGCAGTACATCGAAGACGGTTGCGCGGGCGGTGTCTGCGGTACGCGAGCGTGCGGAGGGCGCCGCCGCAGAGAATTCGCGGGCGGACATGGAGCGGCGGTTGCGTTCGTGGCCGCTCTTATTGCGCTGGGAGGTGCCGCCGCCACCGCGTTTGGTGTCGTCGTGTTCGGTCTTGGCGCGGCGTGCGGCGCGTTCGACGCTGGTCAGGCCGTCAAAGCGGCGACCGGTGCGCGATTCGGGGCGGGAGTTTTCATCCCACTTCTGCGGGCGGCCCTGAGTGCGGCTATTCTGCGAACGCTGATTCTGCGAACGCTCGGAGTTTTGGGACTGCTGGCGGTTCTGGGACTGCTGGCGGTTCTGCTCGCTCACACCCGAGCCGGAACCGGAGCGGCGGCGACGCTTACGCTTCGCACCGCCCTCACCCTGGGCATAACCCTGACCGCCGCCCTGGTTGAACTTGCCATTACCGGCATTACCGTGACCGGGCTTGCCCTGTCCTCCCTTGTAGGGGCGCTTTTCGTTGCTCATGCGAGTACCACCAGGCCTTCCGCCATGTCCTTGCCAGCGCCGCGAGCCCACGCGGGCGCATCCATCATTTTCTTACCGGCAGGCTGAACCTGCAGCAGCATCAGCGGTTCGGTACCGGTGCCGACCAGTACCTTCTTCGCGTGCAGACGCACCGCGCCGGGTGCGAGGGGGCCGCCGTTCGCCTCAATCAGGGACTGCACCAGGCGCTCGTCGGCAACCGCCAGACCACCAATCTTGAAGCGGTTTTCGCCCAGTTCGCACCATGCGCCGGGTTCGGGGGTCACGCCGCGGAAGCGTGCCAGGATCCGCTCGGCGGGTTCGGTCCAGGTGAGGCGGCCGTCGGCAATGCTCATCTTGGAGGCGTAGCTGACCGACTCGTCCTCGACCTGCACGGTGCCGCTCTCGCCCGCTTCGAGGCGTTCGAAGGTGCGCTCAAGCAGTGCGCCGCCGCTGGTGGCAAGGCGCATCAGCACGGTGCCTGCGGTGTCGTCGGCGGCTACGGGGGTGGATTCCTGTTCGAAGGTGGGACCGGTGTCCAGGCCTTCTTCGAGCAGGAAGGTGGTGGAGAAAATTTCCTGCTCACCGGCGATGAGGGCGCGCTGCACGGGGGCGGCGCCGCGCCATGCGGGCAGCTTGGAGAAGTGCAGGTTGACCCAGCCGTAGCGCAGGGATTCCAGCGCAGGCAGCGGCAGCAGGGCGCCGTAGGCGACCACGGCGGCTGCGTCAGCGTTCAGTTCGGCAATGGCCGCGGCAGCTTCGTCATTCCAGCGGTTTGCTTTCACGATGGGCAGGCCGAGCTCTTCGGCACGCTGCGCGACCGGGGAGGGAGTGAGCACGCGCTTGCGGCCCACGGGGGCGTCTTCGCGGGTGAGCACGCCGACCACGCGCACCTTATCGGAGTTCGCCAGGTAGTCGAGCGGGGGCACGGCAACGTCGGGGGTGCCTGCGTAAATGATGTTGAGCATGTGAGCCTACTTTCCGAAGCTACCGAAGGAGGAACCGGCACCGAACGCACCACCGCCACCGAAGGCACCACCCACGCGGGCTGCACGCTCGGTCACGGTCTTAGCGGCGACCGTGTTGTAGTCTGCGGCGCGCAGGGCACGCATCACGCGCTGGCGGTCTTCGCCCACGAGGCGGTCAATGAAGAGCTTGCCGTGCAGGTGGTCGGTTTCGTGCTGCAGCATGCGCGCGAACAGGCCCTCACCCTCCAGCACGAGGGGTTCGCCGTGGCGGTCCACGCCGGTCACGCGCGCCCAGTTCTTGCGCGGGGTCGCGGACTTCTGGCCGGGCACGGACAGGCAACCTTCGCCGCCTTCCTGATCTTCTTCACCGACCTCGAGCACGGGGTTGATGATGTAGCCTTCGCGGTCGTCAATGCCACCGAAGGTGAAGATCTGCTTGGAGATGCCAACCTGCGGGCCTGCAAGGCCCACGCCGCCCACGTCGTACATGGTTTCTAGCATGTCGTCGATGAGTCGTGCCAGGTCGTCGTCGAAGACGGTAATGGGGTCGCAGACGCTGCGCAGCACCGGGTCGCCTACGGTGCGGATGCTCAGGATGGTCATGGTTCTCCTTTGCCGGCGGGTGCCGGGAATGTGCTTACGGATTTCAAAATGGTGGCAGAACTGCGCTGAGGGTTTTCTCTGCGGGTTCTTTACAGTGGACCGCACGGGCGCCGTTCTGCCTATTGTTCTATTGTCGCCGATTCAGTAGCGCGAATCTAGAACGAATCGAGGCGGCAGGGTGAGGGCTGAGCCTCACCTCCCTGGACTCATCTTTCTGTGCTCACCTCCGCAGGGGTTTGAAGCCTCTCCCCTATGCCGCGGGCGGCGGGACTACGGGCATGAGCGAGGGGTCTTCAAATTCTTGAACCTGCCGGTCAAATTCCCAGACGCGGCGCAGGGCGCAGAACTTGTACCAGTTGCGTTCGAGCACGGCGGGGTTTGCCTGCTGCGGCAACACCTGCGTTTCGCCGAGTGCCACGCCCATGAGGACGGGCGCGTCGCCGTATTTCCAGGGTTCCCAGGTGCCGTCGTCGGGGTCGACGAGGGATTCTTCGGCTTTGAGTCCGGCGACGAGCTGCATAACGACTTTTTCGTCGAGTGCTTTGACGCGGCCGCGTTTGTCGGTGCCTTTGGTTTTGTAGTCGATGATGCAGGTTCGACCTGCGATTTCTGCGACGAGGTCGAGGGTTCCCGCGTAGCCGACGGTGTCGTTCCAGATGGTGACTTCGGCTGCGAGGGGGCGGGGTTTGAAGGCTTCCCACCATTCGTCGAAGCGGTCGGCGTAGGCTTGTTCGCCGTTGATGATGAGCTGTTCGCGGCTTTCGTCGAGGTTGTGTTCGCGTCCCATGGCGCGTAGGGCGACGGCTTCGGCGTAGTTGTGGACGCGGTCGCCTCGGGCGGCGGCTGCGTCGCGGTATCGTTCGGAGGCGCTGGCTGCGTCGCGGATGATGGCGAATTTGAGGCCGTGGGATCCGGTGGCGCGGTAGGCGCGCTGGTCTTCGAGGGCGGCTTTGGCTGCCATGTACCCGTGCCAGCCGCTGAGGTCGCTGGCGTGCTGCCCGATGACGGTGGTGATGGAGGGGACGAGGGGTTCTCCTCCGCGGACGCGCGCGTACATGCGTCCGTAGTCGGTGGCGGTGGCGAGTTCGGGTGTTGTCACGGGGTACCTCATTCTCGGGTGGTTGTGTCCGCGGCTGGGTTTGTACTGCTGGTGGGCACAAATACCGGTGGGCATAATAAAACCCCCGTTCCTTGAAACGGGGGTTATTTGGTGCGTGATACTGGGTTCGAACCAGTGACCTCTTCGGTGTGAACGAAGCGCGCTACCACTGCGCCAATCACGCTTACGGATAAGACTATACCGAGGCTTGGCGTGAAGGTCAAATTTTGTGCGTCCCTTTTTTATCCCCGTTGAGTATGCGGCGGCGGCACAGATTCTAAGAGAGCTTCCCGCCGGAGGTGGCTGCAGGTTCAGTAATGACTTATGGACTCTGGTCATGAGTTACGGACTGTGGGGTTAGGTTAGCGTCTTCAGGGATAGCTTTTAACCATTGCTAAGGTCACTAAGTCATGGCTGAATCTAGAATCCGGTTTTCGCTGGATAAACAAAAAAGCCTGGCTTCCGAAGAAACCAGGCTTTTTTCCTAGTGTGACCCCAACCGGATTTGAACCGGTGTTGCCGCCGTGAGAGGGCGGAGTACTAGGCCGCTATACGATGGGGCCGCAACCTCCGTGAGGAGGTTAGCTGGGATACCAGGACTCGAACCTAGAACAAAGGAACCAGAAACCTTCGTGTTGCCAATTACACCATATCCCATTACTCTATTGAGTTACCGTTCCGTTTTTCGCCTTTCGGCTTTTCACCGGAACGAGTAATAACTATACGGGTCTTTCTGGAGGCGTGCAAGCTGAAATCTGGAGAGCCGCCTCACATTTACGGTTTTATGCCCGCTACTTCCGCGTGTTTCCGGGGTTTTTGGGGTTAAAAAGTTTTTTAAGTTTCTTCAAAAAGAGGGTTTTGGGGCCGATTTTCACCCTTCAAAGCAGCTTCAAGGTGACTCGGAGAGTAGTTTTACTTCCTCCCCCGCACGCTTTGTGTCCCAAATTTTTTTGAAGATTTTTTCCTGCACCGCCTCCCGGTAGTCAGGTGACCAGACAGTCAGGTTGTCAGATAGCCCGGCAGTCAGGTCGTCAGATAGCCAAAGCAGCCCGGGCGACCAACCCACCCAAGCAGTCACCTCGGGAAAGATCGCAAAACCCTCACCCCACCCCGCACCCCCAAAACCAAGACTTGCCAAAACTTTTGGAGACAACGAAAAAGCCCCGAGGCGAACCTCGGGGCTTTAGTGGAGCGGTTGACGAGACTTGAACTCGCGACATCCACCTTGGCAAGGTGGTGCTCTACCAACTGAGCTACAACCGCATGTTTTCGCTTTGAACTTTCCAGTTCGTCGCAACAACAGGTACTACTATACGAGCCTTTGCCGAGGTGCGCAAACCAAATTCTTGCCACACTCCCCCAAATGGAACCAGATTTACCCCCATAAAAAATACTGACTAGTAGTTTTACAAGAAATACCCATCACAAAAAATATTCTCAAATTTATGAAAAATCCCCTTATCCGCCGGGTTTCTTCAGACTTTTCGGTCGTCTGATTCCCGCTGGATAAGGGGATTTTCTTGAGCTGGAGCTCTCAAAGTACACACCGCAGGTACCTGCGAGCGCACCAAAACTATCTAGAGCTTAGTCGCTGCTACCGCCGGAGTCGCCTCCGCCGGAATCGCCGCCGCCAGAGTAGTCGGAGCTACTGTAGCTACTGTAGTCGGAGCTGCTGGGGCTTCCGGCGTCGAAGTCGCCCGCGTCCGGGTCGGGGCCCGGGTCCACGAAGTCGTCGTCTTCCTCTTCTTCGTCAGAAGAGTCAGAAGAATCCGAAGAATCCACGACAGACGACGAGCTGCTCACGTCGCCGCCGCGAGCCGCGTTCTGCATGGCGCGTGCCTCCAGGAATGCGGTCACGTAGGCGAGTACCGCGCCGGCAATAATGATGATGACCATCCACACGGAGCGGTCAAAGCCGGCGATGTAGGCGAACAGCCAGATAATGCAGGCGTTGGTGAGCGCCATGAGGGTGCCCTTCAGCAACGCCTGCCCCATGATCGACTGCTTCATGGTTAGCTCAGTTCAGCGGCGAGCTTGCGCAGGCGTGCGAGAGAGGATTCCTTGCCCAGGATTTCCATGGATTCGAACAAAGGCGGGGAGATGCGCTCACCGGACACTGCGATACGCACGGGGCCGAATGCGAGGCGCGGCTTGATTTCCAGGCCGTCGACGATTGCGGCGCGCAGGGCTGCCTCAATGTTGGCTGCGGTGAAGTCCTCGAGGGGCTCCAAAGCCTCGATTGCTGCGGCGAGGACCTGCGGTGCGGATTCCTTGAGCTGCTTGCGTGCGTCGTCTGCGGTGCTGATTTCTTCGTCAGCCTTGAATAGGAATGCGAGCAGGCCGGGTGCTTCGCCGAGCAGCTGCATGCGCTCCTGAACGAGGGGGGCTGCTTCGGTGAGGATCTGCTCTTCACGCTCGGTGAGGGTCTCACCGAGTACGCCTGCAGCCTGCAGGTACGGGATGAGGCGGTCGCGGAAGTCCTTGGGGTCGAGCGCACGGATGTGGTCGCCGTTGATGGACTCTGCCTTCTTCACGTCGAAGCGTGCGGGGTTGGCGACAACGTCGTGTACGTCGAAGTGCTCGACGAGCTCGTCGATGCTGAAGACGTCCTGGTCTGCGGAGAGGGACCAGCCCAGCAGGGACAGGTAGTTCAGCAGGCCTTCCTTGATGAAGCCGGAGTCGCGCAGCAGGAAGAGGTTCGACTCGGGGTCGCGCTTCGAGAGCTTCTTGTTGCCCTGGCCCATGACGTAGGGCAGGTGGCCGAATTCGGGGATGAAGCTGGTCACGCCGGTGTCGATGAGCGCGCGGTAGAGCGCGATCTGGCGCGGGGTGGAGGAGAGCAGGTCTTCGCCGCGTAGCACGTGGGTGATGCCCATGAGTGCGTCGTCGACGGGGTTCACGAAGGTGTACAGCGGGTCGCCGTTGGAGCGGACGACCACGTAGTCCGGTACGGTGCCTGCCTTGAAGGTGATTTCACCGCGAACGAGGTCGTTGAAGGTGATGTCTTCGTCAGGCATGCGCAGACGCCAGACGGGCTTGCGACCCTCAGCGCGGTAGGCTTCCTTCTGCTCTTCGGTGAGGTTACGGTCGTAGTTGTCATAGCCGAGCTGCGGGTCCTGACCGGCTGCCTTGCGGCGTTCCTTCACCTCGTCGGGGGTGGAGAAGTCTTCGTACACGTAGCCGCCTTCAACGAGCTTTGCGAAGACCTCGTTGTAGATGCCTGCGGCCTTACGCTCGGACTGGCGGTAGGGCTCGTGGGGGCCGCCGACGCCGACGCCTTCGTCCCAGTTGATGCCGAGCCAGTGCAGGGATTCGAGCACCTGGTTGAACGACTCTTCGGAGTCGCGTGCCGCGTCGGTGTCTTCGATGCGGAAGATCAGCTTGCCGCCGGTGTGGCGTGCGTACGCCCAGTTGAAGAGGGCGGTACGGACCATGCCCACGTGCGGGGTGCCGGTGGGCGAGGGGCAGAAGCGGACGCGGGTGTCTGCGGGGCTGTTGAGTACGGGACCGTGGTATTCGGTCATGATGTCTCCTTGACGGTGTGTTTCAGGATATACGTTACGTTTTGGGGCGCGGGCGGCTTAGTCGCGCACGCGGGTGACGAGGGAGCCGATGCCTTCGACTTCGACCTCTACTTCGTTGCCGTCGCGCAGTACGCTGATGCCGGCGGGGGTGCCGGTGAGCAGTACGTCGCCGGGCAGCAGGGTGAAGATTTCGGAGGCTGCGGCAACCTGTTCGGCTACGGAGTAGTGCATTTCGGAGGTGTTGCCTTCCTGCACGACGTCGCCGTCAACCCAGGTGGTGATGTTCAGCGAGTCGGTGTCCAGGTCGGTTTCGATCCACGGGCCGAGCGGGGTGGAGCCGTCGAAGCCCTTGGCGCGGGTCCACTGGCGGTCTTCGAGCAGGTCGCGGGCGGTGAGGTCGTTGGCTACGGTGTAGCCGAAGATGACTTCGTGCACGCGCTCAAGGGGCACGGACTTGGCGATACGACCGATAATGACGGCGAGTTCACCTTCTGCGCTGACGGCTTCGGAGTACTCGGGCAGGGTCACGGGGTCGCCGGGGCCAATGACGGTGGTGTTGGGCTTGAGGAAGAACTGCGGGGAGGCGGGCGCCTCGGTTCCTGCCCAGTTTGCGATCGCTCCAATCACCTTGGAGCGGGGGATGATCGGGGCGAGCAGGCGCACCTGGTCGATGGGGTAGGTGGTGCCGGTCGGTTCGATGCCCGAGTAGAAGGGGTCGCCGGCGAGTACGCGCAGGGTTTCTTCGCCTGCGTCGCCTTCTACCAGCCCGAAGTGGAGCTCATTATTTACGGTAAATCGTGCAATACGCATACTTTCTAGGGTACCAGCCTTCGAGGGTTGCGGCGGCGGGGTGCGCCTCCCCTCCCCTATCCTCGCGCTATCAACGCCGCGCGCACTATTCGCCGGGCAATTCGCCGGGCGCAGCATTTACCGGGCACAGCGAATCCCCGCGGGCTGCTCACCGCGCGACGTGCGGGTCGGGCGGCGAGTATCCTGCGGGGATTTCGCGGGTTACGTTAGATTCACGTTTTTGAGATTCATGTTTTAGATGAGGCGGGTCATCCAGCCGTGGCGGTCCTCAACGGTGCCCAGCTGAATGCCGACGAGCTCTTCACGCAGGCTCTTGGAGATTTCGCCGAAGTGCTCGGTGGGTGCCGGGATTTCGAAGTCTTCTGCCTTGAGCTTGCCGATGGGGGCAACCACTGCTGCGGTGCCGCAGGCGAAGATTTCGGTGATGTCGCCGTTTGCCACGCCTTCACGCCACTCGGTGAGGGTGATGGCGCGCTCTTCGACGGTCATGCCGCGGTCCTTGGCGAGCTGAATCAGCGAGGAACGGGTCACGCCTTCGAGGATGGTGCCGGTCAGTTCAGGGGTAACGATCTTGTTTTCCTTGCCGAAGATGAAGAACACGTTCATGCCGCCGAGCTCTTCAATGGCGTCGCCGCGGTGCGGGTCCTTGAAGATGACCTGCTTGCAGCCGTGCTTTTCGCCTTCGATCTGGGCGATCATGGACGCTGCGTAGTTACCGCCGCACTTTGCTGCACCGGTGCCGCCTTCGCCTGCGCGGGCGTAGGTGGTGGAGAGCCAGATGTCCACGGGTTCGGGGGTGCCGAAGTAGTTACCTGCGGGCGAGCCGATGACGTGGTACTGCACGTGGCGTGCGGGGCGAACGCCCAGGAACGCCTCGGTTGCGATCATGAAGGGGCGGAAGTAGAAGGCTTCACCGTCGCCGGTGGGTACCCACTGTTCGTCCATCTTCACGAGTTCGCGCAGGGATTCGATGAAGGTCTCTGCGGGCAGTTCGGGCAGGGAGAGACGGTGTGCAGAGTTCGCGAAACGTGCCGCGTTCTTTTCGGGGCGGAAGGTCCATACGGAGCCGTCGGCGTGGCGGTAGCCCTTGACGCCTTCGAAGATTTCCTGGCCGTAGTGGAAGACGGATGCTGCGGGGTCGAGGACGAGCGGGCCGTAGGGGTGAACTCGTGCGTCGTACCAGGTGCCGCCGGTCTTGTAGTCGCCTTCCCAGTCGATGGTGACCATGTGGTCGCTGAAGTAGTCGCCGAATCCGGGGTTTGCGAGGATTTCGGCGCGGCGTTCGGCGGTGGCGGGTGACTGGTTTGCTTCGTGGCTGAATTCGATGGCCATCGTTCTGCGTTCCTCTTCGTCTAGTTGCCTCTGTGGGCGTTCTTTGAGTGGCGGTTCTCGCGGCGGGGCGAGGGACCGGTGTGTGCCGCCGGGCGCGTTGTCGTGCGGGGCAGATGGTGCATCTAGCGGTCTGTGCTAGTCGGATGCATCAAAGCTAGTGGTGGATGGTGTCCACCGCCGAGGTGCCGGGCGGGTGTGCCTGACCTGTTTTAGAGTACCGGAAAGATGCGTTTGCCGCATGCGCACCTTTTCTCTCATTCAGGATGTGAACAGGGGCTGCGCGGTGAAGGTATGGGTGAAGCCCGGAAGGTGCGTTCCTTCCGGGCTTCACGGGTGTTTTGCGTTCAGCTGCTACGGCAGATGAGTTCTAGTCGAGCAAGTTTTAGCCGCGTGGGTTTTAACCGAGGCGTGCGAGCACGTCCGCACCGACCTGATCGGTTCCGCGCACGCTGGCACCGTTTTCGCGCATATCTGCCTCGACAGCGTCCTCAATGCGGGCTGCGGCGGCATCGTGGCCGAGGTGGCGCAGCAGCATCGCGCCGGCGAGGATTGCGGCGGTGGGGTTTGCCTTGTTCTGGCGGGCGATGTCCGGTGCGGAGCCGTGTACGGGCTCGAACATGGAGGGGAACTCGCCGACGGCGTTGATGTTGCCGCTTGCCGCATAACCGATACCGCCGGTCACTGCACCGGCAAGGTCGGTGATGATGTCACCGAAGAGGTTGTCGGTGACAATCACGTCGAAGCGGGCGGGGTCGGTGACCATGAAGATAGTGGTCGCATCAATGTGCAGGTAGTCGGTCTCGACCTCGGGGAATTCAGCCGCGATTTCGGTGAAGTAGCGGTTGTAGAGGCGACCTGCGTGGGTGAGCACGTTGGTCTTGTGCACGAGGGTGACCTTCTTACGGCGGGTGGAAGCCAGCTCGAAGGCGTAGCGCACCAGGCGCTCCACACCGTGTGCGGTATTGAGGGAAACTTCGGTGGCGATTTCGTGCGGGGTGCCGCCGCGGATGACGCCGCCGTTGCCGATGTAGGGGCCTTCGGTGCCTTCACGCACGACGACGAAGTCGATGTTGCCGGGGTTGGCGAGCGGGGAGACTGCGCCGGGGTACAGGCGGGAGGGGCGCAGGTTGATGTAGTGGTCGAAGGCGAAGCGCAGCTTCAGGAGCATTTCGCGTTCGATGAGGCCGGAGGGAATCTTGCCGCTGCGAGGGTCTGCACCGATAGCGCCGAAGAGGATCGCGTCGTGCTGCTTGAGGGCGTCCATGGTGGAGTCGGGCAGGGTTTCACCGGTTTCCAGCCAATGCTCGGCGCCGAGCTTGTAGTGGGTGGGGGTTACGGTGATGTTTTCGAGCTCGCAGGCGCGGGTGAGGATGCGCTGGGCTTCGGTAATGATTTCGGGGCCGATGCCGTCGCCGGGGATGACGGCGAGGTCGATGCTACGTGCTTCAGTCATGCCTCTACCGTAATACGGCGCCGCGGGTGGGCGGTAGAGCGTGCGGGCGGGTTCTCAGACTCTGGGCTAGACAGGCTCTGGGTTAGGTGCAGCTCCTACCCGGCTACTCCCCTACCCTTCTGGTTCGACCCGGCGCCCCTGGATTCTGGGGTGTTCGGCTCCCACGGGTTAAAACAATATTCCCCGGCTGAATCATCAGCCGGGGAATATCGTTATGAGTTCTCACTCAAAGTGAGAGCCCTAAAGGCCTATGCAATTACGCGGTGCGCTTGCAGAGGAAGACCTTGACGTAGCCGTTGCCACGTGTACCACGAACGACCTTAGCAGCGTTGCCTGAGGACTCGATGGAGCCACGGGAAACACCGGGAGCAACGTAGGAGCCACCAGCGCCACCGCCGCCACCGAACTGTGCGAAGCCAACGTTCTGGCGCAGACCGTTGGGGTTGTTGTTCCACTTCTGGGTCAGAACGATTGCGGAGGAGGAGGTAGAAGCACCGGAGCCACCGCCACCGTAGCCTGCGCCACCACCTGCGGAGATGACGGACTCGTAGCCGTTGAAGTTGAAGCCGATGGATTCGTACTCGAGAGCGTAGCCCTTACCGTTCTTGGTGCCCTCTTCCTTCTTGGTACGATCGTTGTTGTCAATCAGGTAGGAGTAGGAGCCCACGCCGTCGCCACCGTTACCCTTGAAGCCGTCGCCACCCTGGTTACCGGACTTGGAGGAAGCGTAGATTTCCTGGTTGTTAGCGGAGGAGTAACCCAGAACGCCGTTGGGGGACTTGCCGGAGGGCAGGTCGGTCTTGGAACCGCCGTTACCACCGATACCTGCGGAGCCACCCTCACCTGCGTTAACAGTGGTGGTGACGGAGGTGTCAGCAGCGTAGGTCAGTGCACCCTGCTTACCTGCGGAACCTTCAGCACCCTCAGCGGAGCCACCGGTGGAACCGATGACGGGGTAAGCGTTGCGCTTTGCGCCGGAGGGCCACAGGCGACCTGCGTCAACTGCGCCAGCCGCGGCGTACTGCTCGTTGTTGTTAGCGCCACCGGAGTTCACGAAGCCAGCGCCACCGCCGCCACCTGCGACTGCAACGGGGGTACCGTTGATCACGAGAGCGGAGGAGCCACCACCGGATGCGGAGTAGATGATGCGCTTCAGGCTGGAGTCCTTCGGCCAAATAGCGTTGACGCGCTGCATAACGCTTGCGGGGATGGGGGTGGGCAGGTTGGAGGAACCGCCGTTACCGTAGCCCTCGCCACCCTCTGCGGGAGTCAGGGGGTTGTTACCGATACCACCGGCACCAGCCACGAGCTGAACGGTCTGGCCGGGCTTGACCTCGATACTACCGGTGACCTTAGCGCCGGAACCTGCTGCGATATCGTCGTAGTTGGTACCACCAGCGCCGCCGACGACCTCGAACTTGATCTTGTCGACCAGCTGGGGAACGACGAAGGACTGAGTGCCCTTAGCACCTGCGTCGGTACCGGAGATGATGTAGTCGGGGGTGGTCTCGCTTGCGTACTCGCACTCGGTGGAGGAAGCGAAAGCGGGAACTGCAGCAGATGCTGCAACAACCGGAGCAGCCCATGCTGCGCCAGCGACAACCTTGCGGCGAGAAATGTTAGTAGACATGTATGTCCTTCGAGAGTGATGTCATTTTGAGGAATAAAAGTTATCACCCGCCGTCGTGTGCGGCGAAGAACGTCACCTGATGAGATTCGAGTGAGTGAAGTAGGCTTGCGCCTAACCTCTTGGTGATAACGACATAATGCTGTAACCGGTCCCCTACATAGGGACTTTGCGTTTCAGAGCGCTTGGTGTTCGCTCCGTGAGGTCTTAGCTCATGGTCGCAGAATTTCGGTACGGCTAAAACTATACCCACCAAGAACCTATCCCGCAATGGTTCCAAAAATGGTTTGATGAGGGGGTTTCCCCTAAACTCTCCGCATTGGTTGAAGGTTTTTCAACCAAAATAGGTTACTTAAGGGAGTTACAGGTCTCTTAAACCCGAATTGGAAGCCCATATAACCCCAAACTCTCAAGTTACAGTTGAAGAAATATTTTTCAAAAAAAGTAACTAAGGTCACTAAAAATAGCTATTTTCGGCGTGTCATACTCACCCAAGCACACACCCTCACACACAAACCCACAAAATATTCCTGCATGTGAGCACCCTAAAAGCACTTCCAGGCCCCGCCCCACCACCCCGATACACTGGAAACATGCCCCTCAAGCACGCCGAACCCCAGCAGAACCCACAGCACAGCACAGAGACAGCCAAACCCGGCTACGCCGTAACGAAAACCCGCGGCACCTCAGAAAGCAACGACCTGCCCGCCGACGCCATCACCGCCTCCAGCCGCGTGCAAAGCTACCTCAGAGACAAACGCAGCTGGATGAACGTCCTCGTCGTCGCGCACATGCAGTTCTTCTGCTGCGTGCTCTCCGTTGCCTTCATCAACGGCTACGGCTGGATCCCGGTCATCTCTGCACTCTGTAGCACCACCGCGCTCTACTTCCGCTACCGCTTCCCCTACGGCAGCATCTACGTGGTCATCGCGGCACTCTGCCTCACCCTCGTGTCCCCCTTCCCCGATTCACTCGCCCTCACCTGCTACCCGCCGGTCAGCCTCGCCGCCTACCACACCGGCAGGCACTGGACCCGCCGCGCCCGCTTCCGCTCCCTCATCCTCGGCTGGGTCGGCGCACTCGCCGTCACCGTGCAGGCATCACTCTCACTCCTCTACCACTGGGACGACATACCCGCCCGCATCTTCATCTCCCTAATGCTCGGCGTGCTCTGCGGATCCATCTTCACCGTCTTCTGGTTCCTCGGCGATTCCCGCCGCATGCGCGAACTGCGCAGCGAAGAGTTCGAAGAACGCGCCCGCCGCCTCGAATACGAGCAGGAACAGGAACGCCGCCTCGCCGCACAGGACGAACGCACCCGCATCGCCCGCGAAATGCACGATATTGTGGCGCACTCGCTCTCCAGCATTATTTCCCAGGCAGACGGGGCACGCTACGCCGCCGCGAGCGCCCGCACCACACGCGCGCAGCAAACGCAACAGGCGGAGCAGGCTGAGCAGTCCGGGCAGGCTCAACAGCAGAGCGAACCGGATATTGCCGAGCAGACCCTCGAACTCATCGCAGAGACGGCACGTGACTCGCTCACGCAGATGCGTTCCCTACTCGGGCTACTCCGCACGGACGAGGCAACCGCCTACGCGCCCGTACCCACCCTCAGCGACGTGCCCGCCCTCGTGGAGCAGAGCCGACGCGCCGGACTCCCCGTCACCTTCACCGGAATCACCGGCACCATGGCACGCACCCTGCCGCAGGGTGCCGAGCTGGCGGCGTACCGCACCGTGCAGGAGGCGCTCACCAACGCGCTCAAGCACTCCCCCGGCGCGGCAACCACCGTCACCATTCACTGGGGCGAGGACGGTCTGCACTTGCGGGTTCAGAACGGCCCGGTTTCCGCTGTTTCCCCTGCCTCGACCTCAGCCTCGAATCAGCGCGCCAGCAGCCCGGTACCCGGTAGCGGTAACGGTCTGCGCGGCATGAGCGAGCGCATCGCCCTCTACCACGGCACCCTCACCTACGGTCTGCAACCTGACGGCGGCTGGCTCGTTGAGGCGACGCTCCCCTACCGCGACCTCTAATACCCGTGCCCTCTACTACCTCGTGATCTAGGATTGAAACTATGTACTCTTCTGCACCACAGACCGCCCAGCCAATCCGCGTGATGCTCGTTGACGACCAGCGCCTAGTGCGCGGCGGCCTGAGCATGCTCGTCAACTCCCAGCCGGACCTGCAGGTCGTCATGGAAGCCGATGACGGCCTAGCAGCGATTGACGTTTTTGACCGCATGGTGTCTGAGGGGCAGGCGCCGCAGGTCATCCTCATGGATGTGCGCATGCCGCACTGCGACGGTCTGGAGGCGGCACGCCGCATTCTGGAGCGTGACGCTCAGCGTGCGGAAAGTGATTGTGCGGAGGATGAGCGGGTGCGCATTATTATGCTCACCACCTTCGATATTGATGAGTACGTGTATTCGGCGGTGCGTGCGGGTGCGAGCGGTTTCTTGTTGAAGGACACTCCGCCGGAGCAGCTGCTGGAGGCGATTCGTACGGTGCATCGTGGCGATGCGGTGATTGCGCCGTCTGCGACTCGCCGCCTGTTGGAGAATATGATTCCGGTGCTGGACTCCCCCGCTCCTGCCGCTCCTGCCACCGACACTGTTGCCGAGTCTGTTCCTAATACTCCCCCGGGTGCGGGTTCTGAGCTTCCTAAGGCGACGTTTATTCCGGCTGATTCTGCGAGCCTCGCGCCTGTTGCGGATTATCCGCATCGTGAGTTGATTGAGCAGTTGTCGCCGCGTGAGTTTGAGGTGTTGGGTCTGATTGCGCGTGGCTTGTCGAATGCGGAGATTACGCGGGAGTTGGTGTTGTCGGAGGCGACGGTGAAGACGCATGTGTCGCATGTGTTGGCGAAGTTGGGTGCGCGTGATCGTGTGCAGGCGGTCATTATGGCGTATGAGGCGGGTATCGCCCACTAGCGTTCCCTATATATAAGGGCACAACAGAATAAAGAGCACGACAAACTAGAGGACACAGTGAAGCCCCGGCGGGCGCCTCCATATTGGGGCACCCTCCGGGGCTCTGTAGTTAAGTGGTTTCTTGTATCTCATCGATGATTCGTTCAAAGTCGCTCATCAGCTCAGGCAACTTATTCCGGGCGACGTCCCATAGGACAGTAAAATCAACACTCACATAGCTATGAGAAATGATGTTACGAATAGCAATGAGGTACTGCCACTCAGCCCGTTCATACCGTTCATAATCTTCTGGGTATTTTGAACGAATTCTATTGAGAGTTTCACCAATGATCTGAAAGCGCATACAGAGCGCGTCCTGAACCACTCCGTTTGAGTCGTCTATCAGGTCTTCATATCGCTCGGGTGTAAAAGCGTAGATACGCTGGGCTGACTCAAGAATCAGGGAGAAGTCGTCAAGTGAGCTTTTCATAGCGGCAGCTCCACCATGTCCGGTTCTGCTTCCGCATAGATGCGGGGGCGCAACTGGGTCACTATATCCACGCTGCGGCCGGTCAGCTGTTCAATGCGGTGCTGAGCATCCACCATCTGCATGAACTCCTCAAAAGGGGCAACGCCCGGCATCTGCACCAGAAAATCTAGGTCGCTGGTTTCGGTCAGCTCACCGCGGGCGGCGCTACCAAAGAGTCGGGCACGGCGCACACCAGCGTCACGGAGGATCTGAAGGACCTCCGATTCATGGGGTAACGTGTACCCGCGACGTAGATTGGGGTGGCTAGTGCTCATACACCCATCATACGCGCAAAGCCAGGCTACAGGTCAGCTCCAAGAATCTGAGAGCCCAGTAGATTAGAGGGCACAGCAGAATAAAGAGCAGGGCAAACTAGAGGACACAGTGAAGCCCCGGCGGGTGCCTCCATATTGGGGCACCCGTCGGGGCGTTACTTTCTCACGCTGAGTATCCGGGTTTGCCGGGTACTGTGACTATGCCAGGTACAGCGGGGTTAGCCGCGCATACCCTCAACCGGGGACATGCGAGCCGAACGAGCCGCCGGCAGAGCCGAAGCGAGCATCGCGGCGAACACACCCACAATGAGGATGACCGCGTACCAGACGTACGGCAGGTCAAGTATGAGCGGGGCGGAAGAGCTCACGGCAGCCATCACAATCTTCGCGGAGATCGCACCGATGACCGAACCGGCAATCATGCCGAGCACCACTGCGGCGAGCGTAATCAGGATCGCCTCAATGGAAATCATGCGGCGCAGCTGCTTCCGGGACAGGCCCAGCGAGCGGAGCATCGCGTTCTCGCGGCGGCGTTCGTTGACCGACAGGGTCATCGTGTTCGCCACACCAATGATGGAGATGACCACTGCGAGCATGAGCATCACCAGGGTGAAGGTCAACATGATGGTCAGCAGCTGGTCGAACGTCTGGCGTTCCTGCAGGCCACCGGTGAAGGAGCTGTCAGGGCTTGCACGGTTCAGATCAGCCTGCAGGGTCACGTTCTCGCTACTGGTCAGCGGGGATGCCGCACGCACCAGAATGACGGTGCCGTTACCGCGTGCCTGGCTGGTGACGGTCAGCTTCGCGGCCTTTGCCTGAGCTTCCTGATCGCCGCTCGCGATTGCCTCTTGCATGCGCTTCTGAGCTTCCTCAGCGGCGGGGTTGGCAACTTCCTGCGGGTTCTTGGCGTCCTGCAGCTTGGCTGCGGTGGTCGGGTTGACAATCAGCAGGTGCTGCTTGGTTTCAGACTTGATGGGCTTGAGTTCCAGTTCGCCAAGCGGGCCGTGCGCCTTCAGACGGCTGGACTCATTCAATCCGGCGGCCTTCCAGAGTTCCTGAGGTACGAGCACGGTGTCGTCGGCAAGGTTCGAGTTTTCGTCGGGCAGGATCGCCTTCAGATCAGAGGAGCTCAGCGCTACCAGGTCAGCGTTCTGGTTGACGCTCTGGCCCTCGTACTCGACGGTGTAGTCAACCACGCCGGCAGCATAACCAACAGCGGATACCTGAACGTTCTTAATGCCCTTGACCTTGGAGGCAATCCCCTCCGCCTTGGTCACGGTGGAGGCCGCCTCAGACTGGTCGTACGAGCTGTACTTCGCCTGCGCAGAAATCGGGTACTGCTGATCCAGCGCCTTGACGAACGATGCGCTCAGGACCGTGTAGCCGGTCAGCACAGTCGACACGACCAGGGTGCCGACGAGCACAGCGCGGCCGGTGGAGACGGTGCGCTTGGGTGAACGCAGTGCGTTGGCGAGCGCGAGCCTACCGGTCTGGGTGCGGGTGACCGCACCGAGGGCACGTACCAGCGGGGGCAGTACCAGCGGGGTGATGAGGAAGACCGCAATACCGAGCAGCAGTGCCGCGAGCATGCCGAGGAAGATAGCGGAGTTACCGTCACGGTTCGTGCTGGTTGCCTTCTCGAGAGCAGTCACAACGGCGACCACGCCACCGATGGCGAAGAGGGCACCGATGATCGGGCCGATCTTGCCGGGCTTGCTGACTTCGCGGTTGGTGTGCTCGCTCATCGCGCTGATGGGCGAGATGCGCAGGGCGCTTCGTGCCGGGGAGAGCGACGCCAGAACCGTGACGATGGTGCAGATCAGGGTACTGATAATCACCGGGGTAATCGAGTACGAGATCATGATGCTGGTGAGGTTCGCACCAACCAGCGCACCGACCGGGAAGGTCAGCAGTGCACCGATGAGGGAGAACACCACGCCCACGGTAATGGATTCGACGAGCAGCATCCGTACGAGGGAGCCGCCGCGGGCACCGAGGGTGCGCAGCAGAGCGAGCTCGCGGATGCGCTGACCAACCAGCACCGCGAAGGTATTAGAGATGACGAAGGAGGAAACCAGCAGAGCCAGGGCCGCGAAGGCGCCCAGGACCACGCTAATGGAGGTGAAGACCGTGGAGATGCTCTTCTGGTAGTCTTCCAGCAGCTTCTGACCGGTCATGACGCGCGGGTCGTCTTTCTGGTTGCCAGTGCTGAGGGAGTCCTGCAGGGTCTTGAGCTTGGCGTCGGTTACGCCGTCCTTGAACTTGAGGTAGATGAGGTTCGCGCCAGCCATACTGCGGTAGCCTGCCGCGGAGCTGCTGTTTTCTGACTCGGCTGCTTTCAAGCTGGCTTCGCCGAGGGCGGTGCCGCCAATGAAGACAGCATAATTGGTGGTGGAGCCTTCAAAACCGGGGTCAAAGAGACCGACAACGGTATATTCGGCGGTCTTATTAGTACCGGGGGCGCTGACGGATTCTACAACGTCAGTGCTGGTGACCTTGCCGTTCAGCGAGAGGTTGTGCTTCTTCGCGAAGTAGGTGGAGACCATGATTTCGTGGTCGCTACTGGGGATTTTGCCCTGCACCTTGTACGGGAAGAGGCTCGAGTCGGCGGGCAGCTGGTCGTACTGCACCTGGGCTTTCTGGTCGCCGGTGCCGATCGTACCCGCAACGGCGTACTGCACCCAGTAGCCGGAGAGCAGGTCGCTCTGCTCCACCTTCTTAATCTGGTCACGGGTCAGGTAGATGGCGCTGCTGTCTTTACCGTCGCTGGTTGTAGCGGCGGAGGCAACGACCGCCTCGGCGCGGGAGAGCACGTCACCAACGGAGGAGTTGACGGTCGCCTGCAGCGAGTTGGTGAGCATCATAATGGCTGCGATGAAGAAGGATGAGATCGCGATGCCTATGCCCGTGAGGACGTATTTTCCTTTGGAGGCGCGCAGGTTGGAGCGCGCCACCGTGTTCAGTGTGGTTGCCACGGCTTATCGACCTTCCAGCTGTGCCATTGCGCCGAGGACGGCGTCGTAGGTGGGTTCGATCATTTCGCCGGCGACCATGCCGTCCTTGATGAAGACCACGCGGTCGGCGTAGGAGGCGGCATTTGCGTCGTGGGTGACCATGAGGATGGTCTGTGCGTGGTCGGTTGCGGCGGCACGCAGCAGGCGCAGCACCTCGGCGCCGGAGTTGGAGTCGAGGTTACCGGTCGGTTCGTCGGCGAAGACCACTTCGGGGCGTGCAAGCAGGGCGCGCACGATGGCGACGCGCTGCTGCTGACCGCCGGAGAGCTGTTCGGGGCGGTGGTCGAGTCGGGTTTCCAGGCCGAGGGTTTTGACCAGGTAGTCGCGCCACTGCGGGTCGGGCTTCTTACCGGCAAGGCCCAGGGGCAGGTCAATGTTCTGGCCCGCGGTGAGGGTGGGCACCAGGTTGAACGCCTGGAAAATAAAGCCGATGTGTTCGCGGCGGAACTCGGTGAGGGCGTTGTCCTTCAGGCCGAAGAGCTCGGTACCGCCAATACGAATCGAGGTTGCCGGGTTCGGATCGGGGGTGTCCAGGGTTGCGATGGTCTGCATCAGCGTGGACTTACCGGAACCGGAGGGGCCCATAATGGCGGTGAACTTGCCCTGCTCAAAGTCAACGGAGACGTTGTTGAGGGCGTGGACGGTAGCTTCACCCATGCCGTAGGTTTTGGAAAGGTTTCGTGCGGAGACGGCGGGCTGTGCCGTCTGGGCGTGAGGAGTTGTCGTAGTCATAGTTCAATTATTTCACGCAGTATGGCGCTGACTACAGGGTTTTTCTCATCCTCCAGGTTGATTTTGGCGGGTGTTCACCGGGTCTTTGCCTACGGATGCGGGGTTCCCCACTAATTCCACGGGCTGAGATGAGCCTGTGGGCGGCTGGGCGGGGCGCTGACCTCATCCTTAAGGATGAGTGGCGGCTCAATCAGCATTCTCTCTTTTTCTCTCCCCCCCCCGCTTCTCTGCCTCGCGCCTACACCTATATATGCATATATGCATGCGAAAAGCCCCCGGCTCCTCCCCCATCTAGAGTGGGGAATCCGGGGGCTTTCTCACGCTATCCGTTACGGCGCTATCTCACGCGCCAGCCGCTATTACTCAAGCAACCGTTACGCCTTGGGCGCTTCGTAGCGGGGGAACACCGGTGCGGGTGCGGGCAGTTCGGTGCCGGGCACGAGTGCGGTGCCGAGGGCTGCGAACTGGCGTGCGTCGCCTTCGGGTACACCGAGCAGGGTCAGCAGCTTGGCGGTTGCGTCGGGCATGACGGGCTGCACCAGCAGGGCGACCTGGCGTACGACCTCGAGGGTTACATACAGTACGGTGTTCATGCGGTCGAGCTCGCCGTTCTTGCGCAGGGTCCAGGGTTCCTGCTCTGCGAAGTAGGCGTTGGTGTCTGCGAGGACGGTCCAGATGCGGTCGAGTGCGCGGTGGAATGCCTGCTCGTCGAAGTCTGCACGGACCGGCTCCTAGAGGGCTGCCGCCTCGTCGAGGATCTTGTGGTCGGCTTCGGTGAATTCGCCGTGGGTGGGAACGGCGCCGCCACAGTTCTTGGCGACCATGGACAGGGAACGCTGGGCGAGGTTGCCGAGGTTGTTTGCCAGGTCGGAATTGATGCGGTTGATGATGGACTCTTCGGAGTAGGAGCCGTCCTGACCGAAGGACACTTCACGCATGAGGAAGAAGCGTACGGCGTCGAGGCCGAATGCGTCGACGAGGTTTGCGGGGTCGACGACGTTACCGACGGACTTGGACATCTTCTCGCCGTTGACGAGCAGGAAGCCGTGGCCGAAGACGCGCTTGGGCAGCTCCAAACCGGCGGACCACAGGAATGCGGGCCAGTAGATGGAGTGGAATCGGGTGATGTCCTTGCCGATGAGGTGCAGGTCGGCGGGCCAGTACTTGGTGAACAGTTCGTTGTCGGTGTCGGGGTAGCCGAGGCCGGTGAGGTAGTTGGTGAGGGCGTCGACCCACACGTACATGACGTGCTTGTCGTTGCCGGGTACGGGTACGCCCCAGTCGAAGGTGGTGCGGGAGATGGACAGGTCGTTGAGGCCGCCCTTGACGAAGGAGATCAGTTCGTTGCGGCGGGATTCGGGGTAGACGTAGCCTTCGTTGGCGTAGAGTTCGAGGAGCTTGTCGCCGTACTTGGAGAGGCGGAAGAAGTAGGATTCTTCTTCGGTCCATTCGACTTCGGTGCCGGTGGCGATGGCGTAGCGCTGGCCGTCGCGTACTTCGGTTTCGTCTTCTGCGTAGTAGGCTTCGTCGCGTACGGAGTACCAGCCAGCGTACTTGTCGAGGTAGATGTCGCCGTTTTCTTCCATGCGCTTCCAGATGGCCTGGGATGCGACGTAGTGGTCGGGGTCGGTGGTGCGGATGAAGCGGTCGTAGCTGATGTTCAGCGCGTCGTTCATTGCTTTGAAGCGTGCGGAGTTCTCGTCGGCGAGTTCCTTGGCGGTCTTACCGAGTTTTTCGGCGGTGGTCTGCATCTTCTGGCCGTGCTCGTCGGTGCCGGTCATGAAGCGCACGTCGAAGCCGTCGAGGCGCTTGAAGCGGGCTAGCACGTCGGCTGCGATGGTTTCGTAGGCGTGGCCGATGTGCGGGTTGCCATTGGGGTAGGAGATGGCGGTGGTGATGTAGAACGGAGTTGCAGTCATAACTTTCAGTTTACCGCAGTATTAGGTGAGGCTCTCACCGGGGTTACACTCTGATACGCGCTGACTCATTGCGTGTGGGTGGAGGCTGCCACCAAGCAACAGACTAAAAAAGCGACAGCCCTCCCCGCACCAGTTCGCCAGGCACGGGGCGCACACCCAAACCACGAACCGCCCCGGTGGGATTAGCTCGAGGTTCGGCACCCTCCTCGTTCCTACAGGGGCACCCGCCCTCGCTTCGCTTCGGGCACCCTGATGTCA
>ERZ772795.5-NODE-5-length-97773-cov-9.57375_pt1 | contig 97773 bp, 76 predicted proteins | sample MGYA00511346_ERZ772795 | MGnify/ENA primary metagenome ERZ772795 (study PRJEB29015, sample SAMEA2738032) | human oral metagenome | biome: human oral; feature: human-associated habitat; material: saliva | place: China | collected 2245 ... | reverse complement strand
AGCCTCCTGTTTCTTGGACTTTATTTTCGTTGTCCAAGAAACGGGAGGCAGTTCATTCCCTCATCGGGGGCTTTGCTATACCTGCAGGGCGAATCTACAAAGATTCACCCCGGCATGCGCGGTTAGTACTTTTCTTCGGCCTCGCGAGGCTTCTGCGCCGGGTTGGTGACCAGCGGCTCGTCCTGGGCGATGGGCTCAGCGTCACCGTTCAGGTCGTAGACCTGGGCATCCTCAGGGATTTCCATCGCCGGGGCGCCGGGAATCCGGTCGTCAGGAATCTGGCTGTAGCCGTCGGCGAGGTTCTGCTCATGGGTGCCAGCCGCCTGCGCGGATGCTGCAGTGGTTGCCTCAGCCGCCTCAGCCTCGCCTGCACCGTCGGCAATCTTTTCCTTAGAAGCGCCAGCGCTCAAACCCTTGATGATGACCTTGCGCGGCGGGCGCTGGAAGGCAAGTTTGCCGTTTGCGTCCAGGTTTCCCGCCTTTTTAGCCAGGTTGAAGCTGTTGATAATGCCTCGGCTGCAGAAATACTTATCGCACTTGATGCGGTTTCCCCCCGCGAGGGTGAACGCCTCCTCAACCTGCTTGGTGGTTATGGAAGTGCCGTTGACCAGCTGCTGTGCCAGCAGAGCGGAGACGTGCGGTGCCGCCATGGAAGTGCCGCTCTCGTAGTCGTAGCTGAACTTAGTGTAATCCGGGCGGTTGAGGCTATTCATGGACAGGGTGAGAATGTCCTCACCCGGTGCCGAGATGTTAACCCTCGTGCCGTAGTTCGAGAAGGATGCTCGCGTGCCAGCCTTAGTGGTTGCGCCAACCGTGATGACGCCCCTGCAGTTGGCGGGTGCGTATTTGGAGGCCTCCGTGTTGCCGTTACCAGCCGCAGCGACCACGATTGCGCCCTTGGAACGGGCAATGTCGATGGCGCGCTGGTACGCGGCGGGGCAGCGGCTTACAGTGCCCAGAGACATGTTGATGATCTTGGCGGGGTAGGTGTTATCCGGTACTCCGTCAACGTGTCCGCCGGCAGCCCAGATGATGGCGTCGGCAATGTCGGAGGTGCGGCCACCGCATCGACCCAGCACGCGCACGGGCTGCACGCGGGCAAGATCGGCGGTACCAACAATGCCCATACCGTTGCCGCCGCGGGCGCCGATAATGCCGGCAACGCTGGTGCCGTGCCAGGTGGAAGTGTGGGCGTTCGCCTGGTCCTTGCAGAGGTTGTAGGGCGCGTAGTCGCCTTCATCCCTGGGGTTGGGGTCGCGGCCGTCGCCGTCGCGGGCGCTGAGGGGGTCGCTGATGAAGTCGTAGCCGTTTGCCATGCCGGTGACCAGGTCGGGGTGCGGTACGTAGCCGGTGTCGAGGACGGCGACCTTGACGTGGGCGCCGCGGCGCAGGCGTGCGTTACCGGTGTTCTGGACGCCGGTGGTGGGGTTGGTGAGGTTCCACTGCTTGCTGTACTGCGGGTCGTTGTACGTGAAGGTGACGTCCTGGAGATAGGCGGGGTGGTTGATGTAGTCGGGTTCTACGGAGGCTACATCCGGGTCGGAGGCGACCTTCTCCATGAACTCCTTCGCCTGGTACTTGTTCAGGCTCTTGGAGGTCTGAATGACGGCGTCATCGGTGGAGGTGTTGCGCAAGAATTTAACGTCGACGTTCAGCTCTTCGCTGACGATTCCGACGGTGTCCATGATGTCGTCAACGATGCCGCGGATAGCGTCCCAGTCGCCGTCGCGCTGCAGCTTACGCTGCTTGGCTTCGTTGGTGTAGGTGACGATGAAGCGGTCGAACGTCTGCTGGGGGAGCGTACCCGGGGCTGCCGCAGCGGGGGTGTTAGGGCGTGCCGCGCCGTTGCGCATGAGGTTGATGGGGCTGGCGGGCCCTTCGATCTGGGGTGCCGCCTGGGCTGCTGCCACGATGGCTTCGTCGCTGGGTGCCTGCGCGAGGACTGCGGGCAGGTCGCCTCCGAAGAGGAGCGCACCGGCGGCGAGCAGGCTCATGGCTGCGTGTGCGGGGCGCTTGCTGCGGTGGTTATCGGTGCCGGGGTTATCGGGGCAGCGGCGAGGAGGTGTTTCGGTGCGCTGCGCGCCGAAGTATGGAAGCCTCATCTGGTTCTCCTGATGTAGGTGTGTTGGTGTGGACTGTGTGAAGTGTACGGGTGCGGTTCCGTCCATGTTTGGTTTGTTGTTACGGGGCGGCAAAGGGGTCTGTTTTTGGGCGCGCTGAAGTAATGAATGGGATGAGGGAATAGTATTTCTTTGACCCTTTTTCGTCCCGGAAGAACTCATTTTGGACGGCGTGCAACGTACATTTCTAAGGTATCACTTCAGGGTGAGCTTTAGGGATTTTTAAAGCATTTTTCGCGGGTTAATGTGCAGAAAATCAACCCGTACAGGCTGAATAGTGCCTAATCATTGAGGGTTTATGCAAGTGAAACTTGAAGGTTTAGGTGTGCGAGGTGAACTGCATGGCGCCCCTTGAGGGGTGGGTGATAAGTAAATATTTTAACACTGTGGTGTAAGCACTGAAATGCATTAAAAATGTGGTTGATATTAAAAGATAAAAACCAACCGAAATGCGCGTGAAATTAAATAAAAAGCTGGTGGCGCTCATAGCTGGCAGCGCTGACGGCACACCCTGCCTGCAGGCACACTCTACCGGCAGGCACACAAAAGACCGGGGCGGCCACCGCATGGTGACCGCCCCGGCCTATAGACTCATCAGCACCAGCAAACTAGCGCTCGCTGTCTACTGGAGAAAGCCTCCTTAGGAAGCGTAGGAGCCCAGCAGGCGAACCGCGCCGCCGTCCACGCCCTTAGCGCCCTGAACGTAATCGGGGTTGTTAGCCTCGGGCTCGCCGGCGGCAACAACGTCACCCATAATCCAGGAGGGGATGCCGCGGTCGTTCAGGCGCTTGGTAGCAGCCTCAGCCACGGAGGGGTCAACGATAGCGATCATGCCCACGCCCAGGTTCAGGGTGCGCTCCAGGTCGGCAAGGGGCACGTTGCCCAGCGAACCGATCAGGGAGAAGATTGCGGGAATCTGCCAGGTGGAGCGGTCCACTCGACCCTCCAGGCCCTGGGGCAGAACGCGAGCCAGGTTAGCAGCCAGGCCGCCGCCGGTCACGTGGGAGAAGCCGCGCACACCGCTGCCGGTGGTGCCGTCTTCGCCGTTGACGGGGAATGCTGCCGCCAAATCCAGGCAGTCTGCCGCGTACACGCGGGTGGGTTCGAGCAGCTCTTCACCGATGGTGCGGCCCAGCTCGTCTACCTGGCGCTCCAGACCCCAACCGGCAACGTTCAGGACCTTGCGGACCAGGGAGTAGCCGTTGGAGTGAATACCGGAGGAAGCCATAGCAATCAGCACGTCACCCTCACGCACGCGCTCGGGGCCGAGCAGTTCGTCTGCCTCGACCAGACCGGTTGCTGCGCCCGCAACGTCGTACTCGTCCTCTGCGAGCAGGCCGGGGTGCTCGGCGGTTTCGCCGCCAACCAGGGCGGTACCAGCCTGTGCACACGCGCCAGCGACACCGCGCACAATGTCAGCGATACGTTCGGGAACGACCTTGCCGGTGGCAATGTAGTCGGTCATGAACAGCGGCTTCGCACCGCACACGACGATGTCGTCCACGACCATGCCGACCAGGTCGTAACCGATGGTGTCGTGAATATCCAGTGCCTGCGCAATAGCGACCTTGGTGCCCACACCGTCGGTGGAGGTAGCCAGGTAGGGCTTGCGGTACTTGACGAGCTCGGAGACGTCGTACAGGCCCGCGAAGCCGCCCACGCCACCAACGACGGAGGAGTTGTGGGTCGCCTTGATAGCGCCCTTCATCAGCTCAACGGCGCGATCGCCAGCCTCTACGTCAACACCTGCGCTTGCGTAGGTTACGGTGGTGGTGTTCTCGCTCATTAGGATTCCTTCGGGGTAGTGGTAGCGGAGGAGTTTGCGGGGGTGCGGTCCTGCTCGGTGAGTAGTGCCTCGAGGTCGGCGTCGGGGCCGGGGTTGCACATGCCCATACCGGCATCGTCTTCGGCAATCTGTACTGCGGAGGGGTCGAACTTCGTTTCGAGAGTTTCGGTTCCTTCGCGGGTTTCAATGGAGACAGCCTCGGCGTGCTCGGGCTTGGAAGGAACGGGGCGTTCTACGGTCACCTCAGCCGCCTTACCGGCGAGGGGGCCGCCCTTGCCCTTCTCCTCGGAGTCGAAGAGGGACTTGCCGCGTCGTTCCTCGCTGGGCAGCTCAATCGGGTATTCGCCGGTGAAGCATGCGGTACACATGTTTTCGGCGGGCTGCTCGGTGGCTGCCATCATGCCGTCCTGGGAGATGAAGCCGAGCGAGTCGGCGCCCAGGGAGGAGGCGATTTCGTCCACGGACAGGCCGTTAGCAATCAGCTCCGCGCGGGAGGCGAAGTCAATACCGTAGAAGCAGGGCCACTTCACGGGCGGGGAGGAGATGCGCACGTGCACTTCCTTCGCGCCGGCTTCGCGGAGCATACGCACGAGTGCGCGCTGGGTGTTACCGCGAACGATGGAGTCGTCAATGACGACGAGGCGCTTGCCCGCAACCACGGACTTGAGCGGGTTCAGCTTCAGACGGATACCGAGCTGGCGAATCGTCTGCGAAGGCTGAATGAAGGTTCGACCCACGTAAGCGTTCTTAACCAGGCCGTTACCGTAAGGAATGCCGGACTCTTCGGCGTAACCGATTGCGGCGGGAACACCGGATTCGGGGGTGGGCATGACCAGGTCAGCTTCAACGGCGTGCTCACGAGCGAGCTGGCGGCCCATTTCTACGCGGGATTCGTAGACGCTACGACCGGAGATAGTGGTGTCCGGGCGAGCAAGGTAAACGTACTCGAAGACGCAACCTGCGGGCTTAGCCTCTGCGAAGCGCTGGGAACGCAGACCGTTCTCGTCAATGGTGAGGAATTCGCCGGGCTCAACTTCACGCACGAAGGACGCGCCGACAATATCAAGTGCCGCGGTTTCGGATGCGACAACCCAGCCGCGCTCCAGGCGACCGAGTACGAGGGGGCGAACGCCCTGCGGGTCGCGTGCGGCGTAGAGGGTGTGCTCATCCATGAAGGTGAGGCAGAAAGCACCGCGCAGGGTCGGCAGCAGGTCGAGTGCTGCTTCTTCGAGGGAATCGAAATCGTGCTCCGCCAGCAGGGCGGTGACGAGTGCGGTGTCGGTGGTGTTGCCCTGGGCGAGTTCGCCGTGCTTGGGGGGCTTGCCGCCGTTCTTTTCAATCAGACGCTCGTAGAGATCAGCCGAGTTGGTGAGGTTACCGTTGTGCGCCAGACAGAGCGTGCCGTGCGGGGTGGTACCGAGAGTCGGCTGTGCGTTAGCCCAGTGGGATGCGCCGGTGGTGGAGTATCGGGCGTGGCCGATAGCGTGGTCGCCGGGCATGGAGCTGAGGGTGGCTTCGTCAAAGACCTGGGAGACGAGTCCCATATCTTTGTACACGTGGATACGTTTGCCGTTACTGGTTGCGATACCTGCTGATTCCTGGCCGCGGTGCTGGAGTGCGTACAGGCCGTAGTAGGTTAGCTTTGCCACGTCCTCGCCGGGTGCCCAGACACCGAAGACGCCGCAGGCGTCCTTGGGGCCGTGGTCAATCGGATCGAGGTCGTGAGTGAGTTTTCCGTCGGGGCGAATCAATTCACTTCTTTTCGACGTTGGGACTGCGGATGCGTCTGCGCAGGCGCAAGATTGGGGCGTGTTGCCGCACTCACACCTGCCTGCGTGTGCCATAGCATACACCAGACCCTTAAAAGTGTACCGGGTTTCAGAGACGCTGTGGTGAAGGATACGCTAAATACCTCAGGATGGAACGCTAGAACGGGCAGCAAACACACCAAATCATGAAACTGCGTGGGCTTGTGGGCTCGTAGTCTGCGGGCTTGTAGCAAATTCTAGAAGAGCGGCAACAAACCCGAAAGGTCACTACGCTCGCCCGAAGCATCGAGCGCACCGGCACTCACCGCCTGCGCCCACGAACACACACCCAGCACCAGTGCCGCCCACACGAGCGGGCGCGCCTCCACCACGGACGGGGGAGTGCCGCGCGTATGGCGAGGACCCGCCACGCACTGGGTCACGCCCAGCGGGGGTACACGCACCTCCACGCTATTGCCGGGGGCGAGGGTTGCCAGCTCCTCCAGGGTGAAGCGCACGAAGGTTGCACGCACCGAGCGGGGGAGCGTGGCAAACGCCTGCTCCACCTCGGCACTGTTCAGCAGGTACTCGCCGCGGGCATGCGAATCTGCAGCCTCGCCGGCTGCCGTATGTTGCGTCTCAAAGAAGGCACGCACTTCGCGTACTGCCGCCATACCCGCTTCCTCGCTGGTCTTACGCCGAATCGCCACGACTAGTCCTCTTCCTGGGCGTTCTCTTCGGGGTCGCCGGGAGTCGGATCCTCGCGGGTGAAAAGCTCCGCATGTAAAAGCTCCGCATGTACGCGCAGCTCACCCACCACAACCGGCTTGCCGTCCACGTAGCCGCCGGTCACCGGGCGAACCACCAGCGCGAGTAGGCGCTCGCATTCCTCGGCGCTCAGGTAGCCGCCAGCAACGAGAGCACGCAGGGCCACGGCGTACATGGCGCGGTGCGTGCCATCGCTCATCTTCACCACCACGGACGCGCCCGAACGCAGACCAATGCAGAGCACGCCCTCCGCGCCGCCCTTGACGATCGCGTCCAGTTCTTCGCTGAGCACGGTGTCGGGGGAGCCGGGCGCCTGAATCAGCTCGGGGTAATCCACCATGGCGGTCGCGACCGTCGAGGCGCGCGCATCCGCCCCGAGGTTGCGGATCGCCGAGCCGAGGGTCGAGTAGGCGCGTGCGGCACCCAGCAGGGAGACGGCGTGCACGGGGGCGCCGCAGCCGTCAACGCCGATGGCGGCTACCGGCTCGCCGGTGAACGCCTCAATTTCTTCGGTAATGACCTGCTGCAGCGGGTGTGCGGGGTCGAGGTAGTTGTGCAGGGTCCAATTCTGCGAGCCTTCTTCGAGGTCGCCGCGCTCAAGCTTGGCGGTGCACGCCCACAGGAATGCGGCGTGCTTGCCGGAGCAGGGGTGCGCCAGGGCGGTAGCGGCGAGGTTCGCCTGGGTCATTGCCTGGCGTGCCTGCTGATCGGAGGGGAGCGTGGGTTTGAGTGCCAGGTGTGCCGGGGTGAGCGGGTTGGTTTCGGTGCTGCCCTGGGTGAGTACGTCCTGCACGGCGCGCATCTGCTCGAAGGTGCCGCGGTGCGAACCGCAGGCGATGGCGACCTGGGAGCCGCGTAGGGGTGCGCCCGCCTTCATGGATCCGATGGCCTGCAGGGGCTTGGCTGCGGAGCGCAGGTAGAAGGGCTCGTGAATATCGCCGAGGGCTAGCTGTATATCGCCGTCGGGGCCCAGTAGGATGAGGCGGCCGCGGTGGCGTGCCTCAACAAGGTTGTTGCGGGTGAGCTGCGCGAGTTCTACGTCGAAGGCGCTACTCTGGTGGGTAGCGTGGGAAATGGCCTGTGTGGTGGTGCTGTTGGTCATTCTTCTAGTTTAAACGGGGTGCATCGCCTCGCCCTATTTGTGCGGTGGAGGTAGCTGAAAACGAAAGTTTTATATGCGACTGATAAGGAACGTGAGGAAACGTATATCCCTCAAAAGGTTGATTTTATGAGTAACTCATTTTTATAATGGTGGGGTGCTCATCGCGCAGAACACCTTCAAAGGTGGCGCTGAGGCAAGTATCGTGAGCGAGGCACAGCCCGCACGATTACCTACTACAGATAGCCTCCACATCAACCCTACGCACCGCATAGGACCGACCGACGTATAGACGTCACCGCCCAAATATATGGCGAAGACCAAGGCAGCGGCAGATGAGCAACCCCCACCCCCGTCAATTGATGAGCTATGAGTGTATCTTCTCAAACGCACATCATCTCCGACGCCACCCAACACGCGATCTGAGAACGGGCGTAATGTATTCAGTACGCAAATGATGCACCCCCCCGGGTCCCCACGTCTAGGCGCAACTAGTTAGGCGCGGCCCGGTACGAGTATGCATCCTTAGTGCCCCTCACCCCCTCAACTCACTCTTGATTGGTGATCCTTGATTGGTGAGCGGCAAACCATGTAAAGGAGTACATCCATGGCAGAGCAGAACAACACATCCGCACAGAACACCTCCCCCAAGGGCGGTTTGAGCGCAGAATCTGAATTCCACGCAAAGTTCTTCCCCATCCTGGCTCGCGTTGCTTCTGTGACCGCAGTGCTCATGTACGTCTTCTACTTCCCGCAGATTATCGGTAACCTGAGCGGTCACAAGGGTGACTGGATTCAGCCTCTGGTTGCTGCTGTGAACTGCACCCTGTGGGTTCTGTACGGTCTGTGGCGCCCCAAGAAGGACGTCCCGATTATCATCGCGAACGCTCCCGGTATTGTCTTCGGTGGCCTGGCTGCTATTACCGCCCTCGTCTAAGGTTTAGCTTGATTCGGTAGCTTCGGTTACCGGGCCGTGCGGCTCTTCTCGAACGTGCATTCTTTTGAATGTGCCGCTACATGAGAAGAGCCGCATTTTTAGTGCGCTCAGCTCACATTTTTAGTGTGATACCGGGTACCCTAAATAGCATGAAGGTTTTGGTACTGGGCCCCGGCGGCCGCGAACACGCAATTATTCGAGCGCTTCTGCGCGACCCTGAGGTAACTGAGGTGCACAGCGCCCCCGGCAACGCCGGTATTGCCCAGGATGTTCCCGTCCACGCAATTGATGCGAATGACCCCGCCCAGGCAACCGCCCTGGCACGCGAACTGAACGCCGACCTGGTCGTTATTGGCCCGGAGGCGCCCCTGGTCGCAGGTGTCTCCGATGCACTGCGTGAGGCGGGTTTTGACGTTTTCGGCCCCTCCGCAGCTGCCGCACAGCTGGAAGGTTCCAAGGCTTTCGCTAAGCAGGTCATGGAAGAGGCTTCCGTGCCGACCGCTCGCGCCTACGTGGCAACGAACGCCGCTGAGGCGCAGGCGGCACTGGATGAGTTCGGTGCACCCTACGTGGTGAAGGACGACGGCCTGGCTGCCGGTAAGGGTGTTGTGGTGACTGAGGACCGCACCGCGGCACTGGAGCACGCTCAGGCTTGCTTCAATGCTGGCGGCACCGTGGTCATCGAAGAGTTCCTGGACGGCCCCGAGGTGTCCCTCTTCGTCATTTCTGACGGTAAGAACGTTCTGCCGCTGTCCCCGGCTCAGGACTTCAAGCGCATTTTTGACAACGATGAGGGCCCGAACACCGGTGGTATGGGCGCCTACACCCCGCTTCCCTGGCTGCCCGAGGGCTTCGTGCAGGAGGTCGTGGAGAAGGTGGCACGCCCGACCGTGGCTCGTATGGCTGAGCGCGGCACCCCGTTCGTGGGCGTGCTCTTCTGCGGCCTGGCTGTGACCAGCCGCGGCGTGCGCGTTATCGAGTTCAACGCCCGCTTTGGCGACCCGGAAACCCAGGCGGTTCTGGCGCGCCTGCGCACCCCGCTGGGTCAGCTGCTGCGTGCGGCTGCTCGCGGTGAAATTTCTGAGGGTACCGAGCTGGATTGGGATCCCCGCACCGCAGTTGACGTGGTCATGGCTGCCGAGAACTACCCGGACACTCCCCGCAAGGGTGACGTGATCTCCGGTCTGGATGAGGCGAACGCTCTGGAGGGCGTGCACGTGATTCACGCGGGCACTGCCGCATCCGAGGAGGGTGTGCTGACCGCTGGCGGCCGTGTGCTGGCTGTTGTGGCGCTCGGCGATGACCTGGCTGCCGCCCGTAACGCCGCCTATGAAGGCGTTCGCGCTATCTCTTGGGCTGGCGCGCAGTACCGCACCGATATTGCGCTGAAGGCTGTGGAGAACCGCATCCAGATTCCCGCTCCGCGCGGCTAAAACCTTAGTGTGACCGGCTTCCCCGCTTGAGGGTGGGGGAGCCGGTCGCTTCTTTGCCTCAAGATTGTGCTGTATTGGTGACTGCTTGGCACTATCGGGAGCCGTGCCTGTCGCGGTATTGTAATTACACAGACTTTTTGCATCCACATCACACCACCTCATCAGGAGAAATTCTCATGACTTCTCGTTCTAACCCCCTGGAAATCCCGGGCTGGACTCACATTTATTCCGGTAAGGTCCGCGACCTGTACGTTCCGAATGAGGAACGTTTTGACGCTACCGGCTTGACCGTCAATGATGACGCTGAGCTGCGTGCCGGTTCGGTTATGGTTGTCGCTTCGGACCGTATTAGCGCTTTTGACCGTATTCTGCCCACCGAGATCCCGGATAAGGGCAAGATTCTGACTCAGATGTCCCTGTGGTGGTTTGAGCAGCTTAAGCAGGTTCCGAACCACGTGCTGTCCACCGACGTGCCGGATGTTGTGGCTGGTCGCGCGATGATTTGCCGTTCGCTGAACATGTTCCCGGTGGAGTGCATTGTGCGCGGTTACCTGACCGGTTCGGGCTTGGCGGCGTATAACGAGACCGGTGAGATTGCTGGTGTGAAGCTGCCTGCGGGTCTGGTGGATGGTTCCCGCCTGGACACCCCGATTTTCACTCCGACTGGTAAGGCCGAGGTGGGTGAGCATGATGAGCTGGTGACCCGTGAGGAGCTGTACGCTGAGGTGGGTCAGCCGGTGGGTGAGCGCCTGGAGGAGCTGAGCCTGAGCCTGTACACCACCGCGGAGAAGATTGCTCGTGAGCAGGGCATTATTCTGGCGGATACCAAGATGGAGTTCGGTACCGATTCGTACCGCGGCGAGATTACCCTGGGTGATGAGGTGCTGACCCCGGACTCTTCGCGTTTCTGGGATGCGACCCAGTACGAGCCTGGCCGTGCGCAGCCGAGCTTCGATAAGCAGTATGTGCGTGACTGGTTGCGTTCCCCGGAGGCGGGTTGGGACGGTTCGGATAACGTGCCGCACCTGCCTGAGGAGGTTGTGGAGAAGACTCGCGCCCGTTACGTTGAGGCGTATGAGCGTCTGACCGGCACGAAGTTCTAAACTCAATATTTCGGGCTGAATAAGTCTTTGCGATAGCTAAAGGGTGGTGCCCCGGAAGAATGACCTTCCGGGGCACCACCCTTATTCGCTGGGCAGTTATTGCAGGAGCTCAAGCGGCTGAACCTTCGTTGCCGCGTAGGCGGGCAATGCACCCGCCACGATACCCACAGCCAAGCCGAGGAAAGGAATCCCCAGGATAAGGGGTGGCAGAGATAGTGCCCATCCGTTGAGAAGGCACACAACCCAGGACCCGAGGATACCGAGGATGAAGCCTCCAAGAGCGCCTAGAGCCCCGAGGAGGGCCGCCTCCGCCAGGAAGCTCACCGCCACATCTCGCCGTCCCAGCCCTAATGCACGGTTGATGCCGATTTCCCGGCGGCGTTCCCAGACCGAAATCTGCATGGTCATCACAATGCCGAAGCTTGTCGAGACGATAAGAACCACCAAGATGATGGTCGTAAGAGCTCGACTGTCCTTCGTCAAGGAAGCACGAAGAGTCACCGGTGAAGGTGGAATCTCAATATTTGTATCAACGGGGGTGCGTTGCGGATCGAGCACCTGCTTGAGCTGTTCCGCGACCGTATCTGCGCTTCCTGGATTCACGATGACGTCCATACCGCGTTGCAGGGTGTGGGCTTGCGGCAAGAAAGTGGAGGTGGTCGGCAGAATAAGAGCGCTACTGAGAGCAGCGTTTCTGCCACCGTCACGGATAATACCGAGCACATAGGCTCGCATTCCGTTGACCTCAATTATGTTCCGCCCGGGCTCCGTACTGACCCCCAGCTCCTTCGCGAGGGCAACGCCCAGATAGACGGTAGGCTCACCGGGGCGCTCGCGGGCAGGCTCCGAAAAGTGCCCTTCGACAATGTGCGCACCTCGTGCTTTCAAACCTGCCTCTGAAACGACTGCAAGGGGCGTTTGCTGGCCCTCATACCCCGGCCTGTTCACTTGTGGACGCGTCGTCTGCGTATCTACGGTGACTGTACCAGCAGCTTTAACCTCTGGAATTTGGTTAACGCGCCAGAGTAGTTCTTCCTCCGGTATATCCCAGGTCTGCGGCTGGAGGCGCACACCGAGCCGGGTGGAATCGTAACTGGCCAGCTGAGAGCTCGTATTGAGCGCCGATGACTCGCTGACGCCCACCAGCATGATGATGGTGGTTGTTCCCGCGAGCATCGCCAATACTGTGAGCAGGTTGCGGCGCCAACGGCGGACAACTGCAAGGAGAGCGTAGTGAAGGTTGTTCCTTAGCATCTATCCTCCCCTGACAACGGGTTCTTTGAGCGCTTGGTGGGCAGGCTCTTCGGGACTAGCGAGTTCGGGACTAACGAGCAGCCCATCGACCATGTGTAGCTGCCGGTCGCAGCGAGCCGCAATATCGGGCTCATGGGTGATGATGACCAGGCTTTGCTTTTCCGCACGGCCGGCGAGGAGCAGATCCAACACCTTGTGAGAGTTCTCAGTGTCGAGGTTTCCTGTAGGCTCATCGCACAGCAGGATACGCGGGGCGCAGGCTAACGCACGCGCAACCGCGACTCTTTGCTGTTCACCACCGGACATATTGCGTGGAAGAACCTCCAGGCGGTGCCCCAAACCCACCTGTTCGAGTGCCTGCAACGCACGCTGATGCGCTTGACGGCCCGGTACGCCGCGCATCCGGAGGGTGTGAGAAATGTTCTCGGTGGCGTTCAGATGGGCAATGAGGTGGTACGCCTGGAAAACGAAGGCAATATGCTCACGACGCGCCACAGTTCGTTCGGCATCGCTGGCGGTGCCCATGTTTTGGCCCAATATTTTCAGCTCACCCTCAGAGGGCTGATCGAGTAGCCCGATGATAGAGAGGAGCGTAGATTTTCCGCTTCCGGAGGCGCCGGTAATGGCCACTGATTCGCCTTCATGAATGCTGAGGGTCGCGTTTTTGAGTGCCCAGGTGGAGGGCGGGAAGAAACGCGCAATATTGTGGCACTCGATATTAGGTTGTGAGGCGGTAGCGCTCACTGGGAGGGCACGTTCTGTCTCGTGATGAGGCATTTTAGCGCTCCTTCAGCTTCACGACGGTACCTGCCTTGAGCTCTGCAGCGGGGTTAACGAGCTCGCAGACTCCGGCGGAGCACACACCGAGGGTGACGGGAACGCTCTGACCGTTATCCAGGGTGATGGAGTGCGTTCCGTTTTCTTCGGTTTTGACGGCTGCTTCGAGCACCGCGAGGGCGTTTTCAGCGCCTCGGTTGAGAGTGACGGTTGCTTGAAAACGTGTTGATGCCGTCGTGTTTTCCGGCAAGTCGATTGTGATGGGGTAGCGTTTCCGTGCGGTAGCTCCCTGCGCGGGGGTATCGCTGTTAGATCGCGCGCTGTTCTGAGCACCGTTGGAGGCACCTGCGTTAGCGCCGCCGTCAGCGTTAGTTGAGCCTTCGGGTGTGAGGGCTGCGCCCAGGGTGCCTTCGAGCGGGCTTCCGTTATCGCTAAGAATCTGGACCTTCTGTCCCTCAGCGAGTTCATTACTGAGAGCGCTACCGTCCGCGGAGAGTACCAGACGGTACCCACCCGCGGATAGGGTGCACAGCGCCGGAGTTGAGGTTTGGCCTTTGGTGCCGCAGCTGTTGTCTACGGTGTATTCGTTACCGTCAGCGAAGAGGTATTCAGAAAGCGGCAGTGCGGTGTTGTAGCGTCCTTCTTCGGTTCGGTCAGTATCCCCGGGAGGGTAGTAGCCACGATCCAGGTAGAAACGGTAGACAGCGTTGGCGGTTGCTTCGCCGTAGTTTCCTTCCTCATCCCAGATGCTGTAGCCGAGCGATTCTAGAGCTTCTTGGAGCTGTTTAACGTCATCGCCGCGTGCGCCTACGGCGAGGTCGCGGTAGGCGGGGATACTACCTTTGAACGCAATGATGGGACGCTCGTTGATAGTGGTGATAATTGATCCGTTACCCAGCTGGGTACCCGCTTTGGCGCCGTCCCTGGTCACCACTCCTTGAGGGGTTCCTACGGTGTAGCTTCGGGCAGACGACACGCTGACTTCTCCCGAGTATGTGCGGGTAACAGTCTGCGTGCTGATGCGGGTTGTTAGTTGCGCGGCTCGGGATGGCTGCGCGTTGGATTCAACATTGGTGCGTAGCCCCGTGTTGAGTGCGTAGATGGAGAACCCGCCGGTGATGACGAGCAGAATGACGAGCACCGGAACCAGATAGGCGCGTACGGTTGCCGTCATGGCGGCGCGGCGGGGGTTTTCTGAACTCTGCTGCGTGTTCATGGGTTCACCTTTCTGCGGTGAAATATGGGGCGGGACTAGGGGTAATTGCTGAGGGTAACAACGTGGCGGGGGCTGAATAAAGGGGTGTATCCTCTGCTCTCATCCGCGGGTGAACGCGGTTGAGAGCAGAGGACCGGTAGAAAAATCTCGCTAGAAAATGTCCAACGAGGAATCAGCGTTTACTATTTGCCGTTGGCTAGTTGCCGTTGAGTAGAGCTGCGGCACGCTCCTGTGCCTGACGTTCGATATCGCGTACTTCAAGGATGAGCGGTTCATGCTCATTGAGCCAGGTCGCAGCCTTTTCGTAGTAGATATTCTGTGCTTTAGTCAGGATTCCAGTGGACTTTTGGCAGCTGTAGTCGGCGTGAGCTAAGGCCTGCTCTTCCGCATTGGCGGCGGCATTGGCTGCCTTGTACTTACCCCAGGTTTTCTCTGCGTAGCTGGGAGCATCTCCGAAGTGCTGGATATCGGCGTATCCGCTTTCTTTCATGCATGCACCGTAGGTGGTGTCATTACGGTAGTATTTCCCCATTTCTTCTACTGCGTTGTTTTTGGATCCGCCCGTGTTGAGTTCGTTAACGAAGTTGGTGTATTTGAGGTAGTTTTCTGCTGAGCCGAAGACAGCTTCTGCCGCACGTCCGAGGCATGAATCTGTTGCCATGCTGGTCTGGGCACCGTTACTCATCGTGATGGTGACAGTTTTGCTGTCTGGGGCTTGAGGGTCGCCTAGGAACGCCTTCTGATATGCCGGGTTTTCCATCGCGGGTGCATTGCTGGAGCTAGCGTTGCCCTGCCGGGTGGACCAGTATCCCTGGGTGGCCGCTTCTTCGTTGGCGAAGTGGGCGCCACTCATCGCAAGTTCATGAACGGAGGCGCCGCCAATAATGTTCTGGCTACCGGAGTAGGTGAAGGACTTCTCGCTCATGCACTTTTTGACTTCGTTAACGAGGGCCACGTTAATATCCGGGGAGGGATTCTCGTAGCTTGCCAGGACATTGCGAATGTCTTGCTTAACTTCAACGGTGGTGGAGCAACTCGATACGCCCAGACAGCAAGCAATACCGATAAGGGCGAGGGGTGTGAAGGGCTTCTTTGCCATGGACTTCACCTTTCTCAAACATCATTGATGGGCGAGAATCGGCAGTGATACGGGCGTATCGTGGATGCTACCTACAGACCTGCTATATGGTGTGAACCTGCATTTTGTGGAGTAGAAGCGTAGTGAGCCGATTACTAACATGATAGAGTGCTACCTCCCCCCCCCGTACAACAGATACACAACATATATTTATGACGTATAGCACCTATAAGAATGCATGTAATAGGGCTTATGAGTTAAAGGGCGGTGCCCCGGAAGGTCAATCTTCCGGGGCACCGCCCTTTAGCTATGCGGGGTTATGCGGTTGAGGGGCGCGCCTTAGCCGCTGTGAGCGTCTTCATCGTGTACGTTCGCGTGGCACAAATCCTCGTGCAGAATATCCCGCGCCGGATGCAACCGCGCCCGCTCCTCCGCAGCACGGTCAGACAGCGAATAAAACCACGTAATATGCTCGCACACCCGCTCATAGGCCGCCTGCTCATCGTGAGAAGCAATCGCCTCAATAATGCCGTAATGCTGCTGCTGCAACGTGCGCTTGACCGCCTCCCAATCCTTCAAGAAAGGAACCGCCTCCTGCACATAACTCATCGTCGCCATGTGCAGAGAGTCAATCACCGTATCAAGCACAATATTGCCGCCAAGCTTCGACAGCTCATAGTGAAAACGCGTATCGCAGAAATGGAAACGCTCATCGCTGATCTGCTCATCCATCTCCGCCAGATGCACGCGCGCCCGCTCCAACGCTGCATCACGCTCCGGGGTGTCCGGCGCCGCGGCTGCCGCACGGGCGGCGGGACCCTCCAACAGCAGGCGGGTTGAGACAACGTCCTTCACCGGCAGGCTACGGGTCGCAATGTGCATGCGCAACGCCCAGCTGAGCGCATCCGATGGCTCCGAAATGATAATCGCACCCGATTTCGGTCCCGAACCGGTGCTGGAACGAATCAGACCCAGCGCGTTCAGAACCCTCAAACCCTCACGGACCGAGGGGCGGGAGATACCGTGCCGCGCCGCCAGCTCACGCTCGGAGGGGAGCTTATCGCCCACACGCAGCTCACCCAGGCGCAGGCGCCGCTCAAAGTTCTCCAGGATGATGCTGTAGCTGCGGTCCGCCAGAATCGGCTGGCGGTCAACCGCAGGGGGCGCCTCAGCAGGCTGGGTATCGTCATAAGAACGAGGCATAATCTCTCCTGATAACGAGGCGGATAACGAAAAGAAGTCTCGACTCAGCATGTTCTCCCAAACTATTGGGGCAACCTATCGAGTCATAAGGGGCATAAAAAGCGGGGCGGCGATACCGGAAAGGTACGCCGCCCCGCTGTGGCCTCCGGTCAAACCGGGGCGAATGTCCTACTGTTCGTGAAGCGGATGCTTCAGGAACTCTCTAAAACCTGAGCTTCAGATTAGGGAATCATGAAGGACAGCACGTTGGTCTGCAGGAAGACCAGGACGCAGACGAACAGGAGCATAGCGAAGGACCAGGGGAGGACAGCCTTGAGGATGTCGGATTCCTTGCCTTCCATGTCCACGGAGGTAGCAGCAATAGCCAGCGACTGCGGGGAGATCATCTTACCGACCACACCACCGGTGGTGTTAGCAGCCAGCATGAGCTCGGGGGTTGCTCCGTGGATACCTGCGTGCTGCAGGTTCTCAGCAGCAGACACCTGCAGCTTGGCGAACAGTGCGTTCGCACTGGTGTCCGAACCGGTCACAGCGGTACCGATCCAGCCCAGAGCCGGTGCGAGGAACGCGTAGACGGTGCCCAGGCCTGCCAGGAAGGTACCCATAGCAATGGTCTGACCGGAGAAGTTCATGACGTATGCCAGTGCCAGAACCGAAGCAATGGTCAGGATGGACCAACGCATGCGGTAGACAACGGAACCGAACTCGGTGAAGATTGCCGGGAACTTGAAGGCGTAGCGGCCCTTCTCGTTGAAGAAGAAGTAGACGACAGCAACAACCAGACCGGAGATGATCAGCAGGGTGCCGGGGTTGGACATCCACGCGAAGTTGTAGACTGCATCCTTGACGGGCTTGCCGTCAGCGGTGACGAGGCGGGAGCTCAGAGCCTGGATATCAATCTTGATGACGAAGCTCTTCAGCCATGCCTTCAGGCCAGCGTGCAGGTTAGCAACACCGAAGATTGCAACGACGATGACGTAGGGCAGCAGTGCCATCCAGACACGAACGGCGGGCAGAGCTTCCTTCTCTTCAGCCTGTGCGGGCAGACCGTAGCGTTCACGAACGCCTGCGACGCCGCGCGGCTTCCAGAACTGTAGGAAGACAACAGCAACACCCATGGAGACGATGCAAGCAACAACGTCGGTCAGGTTGTATGCGGGGGTAGCAGCGGTGACCCACTGTGCAATTGCGAAGGAGACACCGATGATCAGTGCGGGCAGCCAAGCGTCCTTCAGGCCCTGCATGCCGTCGAGGATGACGAGCAGGATGAGGGGAACGAGCATTGCCAGGAACGGAGCCTGGTGACCAACGATGGTTGCGATAACGTGTGGGTCCTTGCCGCCAACGTCAGCTGCGGTGGTAATCGGGACAGCAACTGCGCCGAATGCCACGGGTGCGGTGTTAGCGATCAGAACGGTGACAGCAGCCTTAAGGGGCTTAACGCCCAGGGAGAGAATCATGGTTGCGGTAATTGCAACGGGAGCGCCGAAGCCAGCCAGTGCCTCGAGCAGACCGCCGAAGCAGAATGCGATGAGGATAGCCTGGATGCGCAGGTCGCCGCCTCCGAGGCGGTCGAAGACGCGGCGCAAATCTTCAAAGCGGCCGGAGAGAACGGTGATCTGGTAGAACCAGATTGCACCGAGGATAACCCAGCAGATGACCAGACCGTAGATGCCACCACGGATGGCGCTCAGGCCGGCGAGGTCAGCGGGCATGTGGAAGCCCAGGACTGCTACGAGGATGGATGCTGCCAGTGCCACGAGTGCGGACCAGTGAGCGCGTGCCTTGACGCCCAGTAGCATCACGAAGAAGGTGAGGAGGGGAATGGTTGCCACGAGTGCGCTGAGGCCGAGGCTACCTCCCACTGCATTGGTTACAGCGGTATAAGTTTCCACTGGAACTCCTTTGGTTCAGGGTGTGTCTTGTGTGTGGTCAGACCATAGATAATTCCGCCGGGGAACGAGTCATTGTTTCCCATACGGGGATGTGGTCAGACCATTGATCGCATGTTTAGAAGAGTACCGGATAGTGCGGCGTTTCACCAAAAGTGACCTGACTCATTTTCGAGCCTTAGGGGCGCTCGGTGTGCCTATTGCCCGTGAATTTACCGAAATATTGCGGCTCTGACAGTTAATGCCAGCTTCTGAAACTCGAATATTTCTGAAGGCGTAATGAATTGGGTGTATGAGTGGTCGGTTTATTCGTTAAGGAACCTTCAACTGCGGGCACATTCTTGAAAAGAATGTTGCGTTAAAGAGGAGTCACCCCACAAAACAATCATGAATTCTTCAGAAAGGCGGATTTCTAGGGGGTTTAGCCACCAAAGATGTGCGTTTGATAAACGTTCAATAAATAAAGAGGTATAGAGGGTGGGGCAGGGGTAAAAACTAGATGAGGTCATATGTACCGAAAGGTAGGGAAGTGTACCTTAAGGTCAGGGTGACCTAACCCGTTATTTAACAAGGAAAGTATGTGCTATTTCGACTAGAGAAAAGCCGCACAACGGTGTTAAATGGCAAGGAAGATAAAAGACATCACCACGGTTTCTGATCCCACCGCATCCCACCTCCACTTGGGGCGCGCACATTCAGCCGGAGCTCTCCGGCCCAGCTTCCCCGACTCAATACAGCTGAGTCGCCTCTTTGGAAGACCGAACTTATTCGGACTGTGCCCCGCCTGCCCCAGACGCAGGCGGTGAGACCGAGAAACTCTGAACACAGAGGAAAGGACGGACAAGTCATGCGCATTGCACTCTTCTCCACGTGCATCGTTGACGGCATGTACCCCCGCGTAGCACGCGCCACCGTCGAAATTCTTGAGCGCCTGGGCCACGAGGTTGTCTTCCCCCCGAACCAGACCTGCTGCTCCCAGATGCACGTCAACTCCGGTTACTTCGATGACGGCTACGAAGTCATCAAGAACCACGTCGAGGCATTCGACTCCTGGGACTGGGACGTTGCTGTTGCACCCTCCGGCTCCTGCGTCGGCTCCCTGCGTCACCAGCAGGCAATGGTCGCACGTAGCCGCGGCGACGAGGCACTGGCTCTGAAGGCAGAGCAGATCGCTTCCCGCACCTTCGAGCTCTCCCAGCTGCTGATCGACATCCTCGGTATCACCAACGCTGCTGAGCAGCTCGGCTCCTACTTCCCCGAGCACGTCACCTACCACAGCTCCTGCCACGGTATGCGCATGCTTGGCCTGGGCACCCGCCAGCAGGACCTGGTCCGCACCGTTGAAGGCATCAAGTACACCCAGATCGAGGGCATGGATCAGTGCTGTGGCTTCGGCGGTACCTTCTCCTTCAAGAACGCTGACGTCTCCGGCGCAATGGTCAACGACAAGGCCGACAACGTCGAGGCAACCGGCGCATCCGTCTGCACCGGTGGCGACTGCTCCTGCCTGATGAACATCGGTGGCGCACTCTCCCGTCGCGGCTCCGACGTGAAGACCATCCACTTCGCTGAGATCCTCGCCTCCACCAAGGAAAACCCGCTCAAGATTGATGCCGAGCACCTCGAGCTCTCAATCGCCTAAGGAAAGATAAGACCTCATGACCGCTATTCAGCTTGGTATGCCCAAGGTCGTTCACTACGGCGAGGGCAACATTTTCGAAGAAACCCCCTTCCCCAAGTACGCGAAGGAAGAGCTCAAGAACGAGCAGCTGCGCTCCAACCTGCGCTTCGTGACCCACGCGATCCGTAACAAGCGCGCCAAGGTCACCGGCGAACTGCCCGACTGGCAGGAACTGCGCAACACCGGTGAGTCCGTCAAGAACTACGTTCTGGCAAACCTCCCCGAGCTGCTCGAGCAGTTCGAGCGTAACTTCACCGCCGCAGGCGGCCACGTGCACTGGGCACGCAACGCCACCGAGGCAAACCAGATCGCTCTGGACCTGATCCGCGAGCAGGGCGTGGACGAAATCATCAAGATTAAGTCCATGGCAACCGCAGAGACCGGCCTGAACGAATTCCTCGAGGAAAACGGCATCAACGCTATTGAGACCGACCTCGCGGAAGAAATCGTCCAGCTCGGCCACGACCGCCCCTCCCACATTCTGGTGCCCGCAATTCACCGCAACCGCCGCGAAATCCGCGACATCTTCCTGCGCGAAATTGAGGGTATCAACCCGGACATCACCGATGAGCCGGCAGAACTGGCAGAGGCATCGCGTAACCGCCTGCGCAACAAGTTCCTGAACACCACCGTGGCAGTTTCCGGTACCAACTTCGGTATTGCTGAGACCGGTACCCTGACCATCGTGGAGTCCGAGGGTAACGGCCGTATGTGCTTGACCCTGCCCGACACCCTCATTACCTTCATGGGTATTGAGAAGATTCTGCCCACCTTCCAGGACTACGAGGCTTTCCTGCAGCTGCTGCCCCGTTCCTCCACCGGTGAGCGCATGAACCCTTACACCTCCATGTGGACCGGTGTGACCCCCGGTGACGGCCCGCAGAACATGCACGTCATCCTCATTGACAACGGCCGTACCGCTGTTCTGGCTGACGAGCTCGGTCGCCAGGCACTGCGTTGCATCCGCTGCTCCGCTTGCATGAACGTGTGCCCCGTGTACGAGCGCGCAGGCGGCCACGCCTACGGCTCCACCTACCCGGGCCCCATCGGCGCGATCCTGTCCCCGCAGCTCTCCGGTATCGAGGCTGCGCACAACAACTCGCTGCCGTACGCATCCTCCCTCTGTGGCGCATGCTACGAGGTCTGCCCCGTGAAGATTAACTTCCCCGAGGTGCTCGTGCACCTGCGCGCTAAGGACGTCGAGTCCAAGCACGCTGTCCGCGAGTTCGAGGGTAACAAGAAGGCTCCCTTCTCGCAGATGGACGGCATGATGCTCGGAGCGAAGAAGCTCTTCACCTCCGGCAAGATGATGTCCATTGCAGAGCGTGGTCTGCCCATGTCCCGCCTCATTACCGGCCGCAAGCACAAGATCACCGCTGTTCCCGGTATCGTCGGCGGCTGGACCGCTTACCGCGACATCCCCGAGCCCCCCAAGGAATCCTTCCGCAACTGGTGGAAGAAGGAGAAGGGTCAGGCTCCGGCACGCGATAACGCACAGCGCGTTGACATTCAGGCCCTCATCGAGGCTAACAAGGGTAAGGCAGCTGAAGCGGCTGCAAACGCTAAGGCTGCTCAGGAAGCCCGTGAAGCTAAGGAGAACAACTAATGTCCTCTGCTAAGGAAGATATCCTCGCACGTATCCGCTCGTCCCTGGCTGACGCACCCGTCGCCCCCGAGCCCGTACGTAACTACCGCCGCGTCAGCGAGCTGAACGAAGAGCAGACCATTGAGATGCTCGTCGACCGCCTCATTGACTACAAGGCAAACGTGTTCCACGCGAACAAGGAGAACATCTCCGAGGTCATCGCAGAACGCCTGGGTGAAAAGTCCACCTACGTGGTTCCCGAGGGCCTGAACATGGAGTGGCTGCCGGCTGACACCGCTGACCGCAAGCGCGTCACCGACTCCGGTAGCACCCTCAAGCCCGGCTGCCTGACCCTGAAGGAACTGGACGCAGTTGACGCTGTGGTCACCGGTTCGACCGTCTCCTGCGCAGAGACCGGCACGATCTTCTTGAACACCAACCCCGATGAGGGTCGCCGCGCCATCAGCCTGGTGCCCGACCACCACATCTGCGTGGTGCCCCGTTCCACCGTCGTGGAGCTGGTTCCCGAGTCGATCGAACGTATCACCTACACCCGCCCCGTGACCATGATTTCCGGTCCGTCGGCAACCAGTGATATCGAGCTGATCCGCGTGGAGGGCGTGCACGGCCCCCGTACCCTGGACGTCATCATCTACGACGCCTAAGGTACAGCGCCAGAAGGCAAACCTCTAAAGAAACCGCCCGAGAGCTAAGGCTCCCGGGCGGTTTCTTTATACCCTCTTCTTGATGCCCTTTTCTTATGCCCCCGCGGCTTCTCGTCTTCAGAGGCGCAGGTGCCAGTTGTGAGGGCACAAAAACGGTGGCGGGCCCATGTTCCCGCCACCGTTCTGTGGAGTAGTATCTTGTGGTGTATCGACGGTTAGCGTCGTAGCGCCCCGCGTGGGTGCTTAGGCGCGTGCGTCGAAGTGCTGCAGACCGGAGTCCTCGCGGCTACCGCCCTGGCCATCGCCAACATCGCGGTAATCCTTGATCCACTCGATCTTCTGAACCCACTTGACCATCTTGTAGCCGTGCATGGAGTCCGCACGCAGACGGAGCGGGCCACCGTACACATCCGGCAGGGGCTTGTCGTTCATGCCCCAGGCCAGGATGGTCTCATCTTCCATTGCCATGGAGATGTCCAGGCACTCGTAGTAGGGTTCGGTCGGACGGCCGTCGTAGGTGTGGCCCACGTGGCCGAAGGAGGTCACCATAACGTAGCGAGCGTCATCAGTCTTCTCGACCAGTGCGAGGACGTCGCGCAGGCGCACACCCTCCCACTTGGCGATACCGGTCCAACCCTGCATGCAGGTGTGCATGGTGATGTTAACTTCCTTGCCCAGCTTCTTGAGGTCATCAATGCTCAGGGACTTGGATTCCTTCACCAGACCACCCAGCTCCAGGCGGTAGTCAACGAACTCGTGCTCCTTCAGGCGGTTCCACTCGGTGCTCTCACGCTCGCTCGGCGGGCGAGTGTTAACCCAGTGGAAGGGCGAAATATCGGCGTCGGTGAAGACCTTCTTCTGCACCTGACGGGAGGTGATACGGTCCAGCAGGACGTTACGAATCGGCTGGGTCAGACCCCAAATGAAGGTCTGAGTGAAGCGCAGGTCGCGCAGGGACCAGTACGAAGCGAAAATCCACAGAGCCACAGCGAAGACAATGCCGCCAATGAGCATGGTGACTGCCTGAGCGAACTGTGCTGCGTCCACCTCGTTGTAGGGCTTGTTCAGCATCATGTGAGCGATGTTGTACTGGGGGTGAACCACGAATACCAGCGCCACGTGAATGACGGTGAAGACGCAGTAGAACGCCATGCCCAGGAAGTGGATGGAACGCGCGGTCTGGCGGTTACGGAAGAGACGCACGTAGCCGGGGAAGCGGCCGCAGAATGCCGGGCTCATGATCGGGCCGGTTGCAATCATCAGCGGTGCCACGATGAACACCACGGTGAAGTACATAATCTGCTGCAGAGCGTCGTACGGCTGGAAATGCTCAATCGAGGGAATCTGGAAACCAGCGTAAATCTGGATGGATTCCCACGCCTGGGGGATGATGTCCCAGCTGGTCGGGACGATACGGCGCCACTGACCGGTCAGGAACAGCAAGGAGACGTAGACGAGACCGTTAACGATCCAGATGACGGTCACCAGCGCGTGCCATGCGCGGCCCAGACCAATCTGGGCCTTGCCGGGCAGAGAAATCAGGGGAGACAGGGTGCGCTGGTCGTCGCGCGCAGTAAATGCGCCGGGGGTGGTAGGAACCTTGTCCTTGGTGAACTTGAGCCACTCAGAACCCGGGGTGCAGTGGTTGTTCCAGTACAGGCGGGGGTGAGAGGCGAGAACTTCCCAACCTGAACGAATCAGGAAGCCCATCATAATGAAATTGATAAAGTGCGTAATTCGGAGCCAGGACGGGAAGTCCAGCTCTACGCCACCAGTGCTCGCGGTGAGGAGTAGTTGGTGCATGATATTTCCTTCGGAAATGACTGTGTGTGCAGACAATCGTTAGGATTCAGTGCGAGGCCTTGAGATGTGAGGTTAGAAATAATTACCTTTCTGACCCATATAATCCTCCTCCGTGGTTGGGAGCCGCCGGGGTATCGTCGCGGATACTCCCGAAAGGAGCACCTCCCGTGTGTGAGAGGGGAGGTGCGCCAGCTCCCGCTGGGGCGGAAGCGACTCTGTGTATGTATGTTGGTTTATGTGTGTTTCAGGGAAATTCCCTGTCCGCTTTCAATTTTATAGGACAAGGTGTCAATCGAGAAAGCTAAGACACGTCATGTTCTGTAATATTTGCATTAAAAATCCGAATTTAAGGAAGATTCTCATTTTCCCCCGATTTATCGGGGCATTCGGGCGCAAAAACCCGCCGCAGCCTCTAGAGAGGACGCGGCGGGCTTTGACTCTATATGTGGGATGTATGTTGGTTTGCGGGGCTGTGACTGTCTGGCATTGTGTGTGGTTTTGTAAACCCAATCCCACATAGGGTTGAGGTGACTGTAAGCGGGATACCCCCTCAAAACAGCTTATTGACCCGCCCATGGAAGGCCGAAAAACCACAGCCTAGCCGCAGCTACTTCTGCGCAGAACCCCCTGCCGAGCCCTTATCCTTCTTCGCCTCGGCGGCAGCCTCAGATGATTCAGGGGCGGTAGCGGCATTGGAGGCAGCATCAGCCTGCGACTTTAGACGAACCACCGGAATCATGCCCGTAGTCAGCTTCGCCTGCGCATTACGCTGAGCCTTCAGCGCATTCATCTGCTCCTTACGGCTCGGCGCCTGCGCAGACGGTTCAGTAGAACCAAATGCCTGACGAATACCCAACGCCCACAGCGGGAACAGCAGAACCGTCAGCGCGCCACCGGCAACCAGCAGCGACGCCGTGGACTTCTCGAGAAGACCCGAACTGGTCGCAACCTCCGTCACCGCCACAATAATCGGCAGACCCGCCGCCGAATACAACGCCAACTGCACCTTCTGCGCGCGAGTGGCCAACCCCGAACGGGTATCGAAGAAATGCTCCGCCAAAAGCACCGGAACACCGCGGCACAGCAGAATACCCACCACCACGGCAAGCAGACCCAAAGGATTAGCCACCACGGCAGAGACATCAATACCCATACCGCTGACCACAAAGAACAGCGGAATCATGAAGGTAAAACCAACCACCTCAAGGCGGTGAGTTATCATATGCAGAGCCGCCGGAGGGGTCAACGTACGCAGAATCAGGCCCGCCGCAAAGGCGCCCAGCACCGCATCCAAATCAAAAAGGGCGGTACACATGATCAGGGTCGCCAGCAGGAACATCGCAAGACGCAGAACCGTCTGACCGGTCGTATTCGCCTCCGCAGCCATAATCTGACGCAGACCCGGAACATGCGCAAACAGACGGTGAGGAATCAGCGCCACAATCACCGCAACCACCATAAACGCCAGCAGTACCACAAACGCCATGCCCGGCGAACGCGAAGACAGCAACAGCGAAATAGCGAAAATCGGCAGAAGCTCACCCACGGCACCGTGCACCAGCACCGCATTACCCACCGGCGTACCGGCAGCACCATGAGACTTCAACATCGGCAGCAGAGTACCCAACGCCGTGGAACTCAGCGCTACGCCCACCGCAATATACGTATTCAGCTCATGCGAGAACGACGTAATCACCGCCGCACCCGCCATACCCAAAGCAAAGCACACCACCCATGTGGCAATAGCGCTATAACCCTGGCGGCTACGCAGCGAGGACACGTTAATTTCAAAGCCCGCAATCAAAAAGAGCATGCCCAAGCCCAGCTCTTTCAGTAGCGGGATACCGCCCTCACTGCTGGCAAGGTTGAGCATATTCGGGCCAATGAGCAGACCAAAAATGAGCAGGAAAACCACATCAGGGATCTTCTTACCCGTCAGGCGCGAAAGAATCGGTGACAGCAACGCAACCAACGTAATCCAGAAAATGGACACAAACTGGCCGCTATCGTGGCTCGACCCATCCGAAAGAGTCGTACCCGAAGCCAGAAGAGCACCAGAAGTCCCCCAATCCGTCAGAAAAAGAGGGGAAAAAGTCGAAAACATAAAACCTCAACGTGGTGTATGTGCAGGTGGGGCGCGTACAGAAAAGTAACCGGGGTGAAGCACTCGCGGGATGACCCCACCTTTAAGAACGTACCAATGGTACACACCTAACCTCGTGCAACAACACTTGAACAGCACTCACTAGGGGCAAGAGGTACCCGCCAACGGCCGGGACAGAAGCGGCATGAGAGCAAAACCTCCGCGCCACCGCCCCGCTGGACACAGCTTCCACCGTTACACTTAACACCTATGCCAGCGCATCCGGCACACACCACCGGATGCGGCAGATACCCGGCAGGGCACACCCCCTGGCGTAGCCCTAGCAGGGCACACAGACTCTCAAACACGGCACTACAAGGAGCGAGGACATGGCAGCAGGGCGCACACAACCCATCCCCACCGTCAGCAGCGGGGCACGCGCCGCCTCCCTCGGAGGCACCCGACGCGACCTCGGGCTCGACCTCGCCCGCGCCTTCGCCGTGCTCAGCCTGCTCATCCCCTTCGGATACTGGCTACAGCTGATCCCGGTCTCCTGGAAATTCTGGATTCCGCAGACCCTCGTACCCGCCGAACCGCTCTTCGCCGCGATCCTGGGCGCAGCCGCCTGGCGGTACGCACGCACCGCAAACTTCCCGCAACTCTTCGCCGGAACCATCGTGCGATTCCTCGCGCTGCTGCTACTGGGCGTGGCGCTCATGCAGGGTATCACCTACCTGCCGCAAGCCGGCGTAACCGTACCGGCGCAGGGCTTCAGCTACACGCTGCCCTTCGACATGCTCGTGCACCTGGCGCTACTCACCCTGCTCACCCTATTCGTCGTGCACCTGCCCCTGTGGGCGGTCGCCGCGTTGGCGGTGGTCACCAGCCCCTTCATCACCTGGACCTACACGCTCCTCATGGACGTAGCCGCCCAGGCTGACCAGTGGACTGCCGTGCAGCTGCCCTTCCTGGTAACCCACGGCGTCAACCACGCGCAGAGCGCACAGCTCATCTGGGTCATGTGCCTGGGCATCGTGCTCGTGCGCCTTTACGACAACCTGCAGGCAAAGCTCGCAATCCCCGTGGTACTCGCCGTGCTGGCGCTCGCCGTCTACCGCACCTTCAACCCCTACACCGAGCTGGGATTCCTCAACACCCCGCAGGTGCTACTGACCCTGAACCTGGCGGCAACCCTGTACTTCTGGGCAGAATGCGCGCGCCTGCTCTCCACGCAGGCGGGAATGTTCACCCCGATCGCCCGCCTGGGCCAGATGTCGCTGAGCGCATCCATTGTGCTGAGCGGAATCATCATCTACACAGGTCCCACCGTTAAGGCTCTCACCGCGGGCGAGCACTACGTCGCCACCGGAGGCTGGGGCACCGCCGTGTACTGGAGCGTCTTCCTGCTGCTCGGCGCCGCAATCGCCCTGGGCTTCTGCACCCTCTGGTCGCGCATGGCGCGCTCCATTGCCGGACGCGGCCCCCTGGAGGCGATTCTCGCCCTCATCTCCGGGCGCGGCTAAGCATGCTGAAAACCACAACCTAGAACCACAGCCTAGATCCATAACCTAGAAAGCGACCCTCTACCTGCGTATCTGCGCGGGTAGAGGGTCGCTTCTATGTACTTAGCATCTGCGGCAGAATATGTGCCGGGGATTTGCTGAGGAATCTGGGCAGAAATACCGTGGAAGAAATACTGCGGGTACGACAAAGCCCCGGTCCACTGGACCGGGGCTAGCTGTCGGGATGACAGGATTTGAACCTGCGACCTCGTCGTCCCGAACGACGCGCGCTACCAAGCTGCGCCACATCCCGATGTTGACCTATCGCGAATACCGTAGGCAACTCACCTAGGATAACCCAAAAAAATTCAGAACGCAACACAGGGGCACGCCACCGGTCGGGGAGAGGCACATAAAGGTTCTAGGCTTCAGCCTCCTGAACCTGATTCAGCTCATCCCAGGAGGCGTACATCGCCGCAAAACGACCACCGGAGGCAATCAGCTGCTGCGGGGAGCCATCCTCCACCACGGAGCCCTCATTGATCACCAGCACACGATCAGCGCCCAGAACCGTCGAGAGGCGATGCGCAATCACCAGTGCCGTACGCCCCGCCAACACGGTTCGCAGCGCCGCCTGCACCGCGCGCTCACTCGGAATGTCCAGCGAAGCCGTCGCCTCATCCAGAATCAGCACCCGCGGATTCGCCAAGAACACGCGTGCAAAGGACACCAGCTGACGCTGACCTGCCGACAGGGTAATACCGCCGCGACCCAGCTGCGACTCGTAGCCGTCACGCAGACGCTCAATGAACGCATCAGCACCCACCGCCTTCGCGGCCGCCTTCACCTGCTCATCGGACGCCTGCGGGTTACCCATACGGATATTCTCCAGAATCGACGCGGAGAACAGGAACACCTCCTGGGTCAGCATGAGCACCTCACGGCGTAGCTGCACATCCGCCAGCTGGCGAACATCCACACCGTCAATACGCACCTGACCGGACGAAACATCGTAGAAACGCGCCACCAGCTTAGCGATCGTCGACTTACCGGCACCCGTAGCACCCACCAGCGCCACGGTCGTACCCGGCTCAATGCGCAGGCTCGTCTCCTTCAACGCGTGACGATCCGAGGTGTACCCAAAGACCGCCGAATCCAGCTCCACCAGGGCGCCGCGAACCGTGCCGCTCACTCCGTCAGTAGCAGACTCATCGGCAGGCTCGGTTGCAGACTCTACCGCTCGCTCATGCGGATGCTCCGGCTCAGCAACCTCCGGCTCCTCCGCCAAAAACGACGACAGCTTCTCCAACGCAGACATCGCCGACTGGAACATGTTGTAGAACTCAGAGAGCTGCATGACCGGCTCAAACACGCGGTTCGCGTAAATCACCAGAGCCAGCAGGGTACCAATCTGCATGGTGCCGCCCAGCACCGCATAACCACCCAGCACCAGCGCACCGGCAATAAACACATTGCCCAAAAGCATCAGCACGGGCGAGTAGACGCCAAAAATCTTAATCGAATCCATCACCGCAAGGCGGTAACGCTCCGAGGCCTGAGCGTACTCGGTGCGCATCCGCGCCTCCGCACCAAACGCCTTCACCGCGCGGATACCCGTAAACGTCTCCACAAAACGGCTCGTCAAATGCGCGGACTCGGTACGCATCGCGCGGAAAACCGGCACCGCCGCCTTCTGGAACCAGCGCGTCAAAAAGTAAATCGGCACGCCCATCGCCAGCATGAGCAAACCAATACGCCAATCCAGAAGGAAAATAGCGACCGCAGAAATCACCATGGACAGCAACGTAATCGCCAACTGGCTAATGCCGCTGTCCAAGAAGCTACGGACCGTATCAATATCGCTCGTCAGACGCGAAATGACCTTGCCCGAAGTGTACCGCTCATGGAACGACACGCTCAGCGACTGCGCGTGACGGAACACCCGCTTACGCAGGTACACCACCACGCCCAGCGACACACGCACCGTGTACGCCACGTTGACCCACGAAAAAATCGCGGTCACCGCGGTAGCCGCCACAAAAAACGCCAACAGAGTCAGCAGGGGAGAGATGTCACCCTGCTTGAGTGGCTCAATGGAACTATCCAAAACGCGGGCAATCAGAATCGGCGCAATCGCTGAGGATCCCGACACCAAAAGCACCGAAATAATCGACAGAGCCAACGCCCCGCGGTGCGGGCGCAACATCTGGCGCAGCAGGGCCATCGAGCGTTCACGGGTCTCCGCGCGCTCCTGCAGGCTCATCTGCTCCCGCGGCTCAGCCGGACGATGATGGGCCATTAGCCCTCCTCCATCGTCATCAGCTGGCGGTACTGCTCCGAAGAGTCCATCAGCTCAGCATGAGTACCCTCAGCGACCACGGCACCATCAACCATCAGCAGCACGCGGTCCGCCAACGCGACGGTGGAGGGGCGGTGCGCCGTCAGCAGGGTCGTAGCGCCGCCCAGACCGTCCAGACCCTCACGCAGGCCCGTAATAATACGTTCCTCGGTGTTCACGTCCAGAGCAGAGAAGGGATCATCGAGCAGCAGCACGGAGGGGCGCTTCGCCAGGGCACGCGCCAAGGACAGACGCTGACGCTGACCACCTGAAAGGCTCATGCCCTCCTCACCAATGACGGTATCCAGACCCTGCGGAAGCTCCGCCACGAAATCGCAGGCAGCCAGCTGCAACGCGGTCTGGAGGGTCGCCTCCAGCTCTTCTGCGGCGGGGTAGTCCTCATCCTCGGTGCCGCGCTCGTACTGCTCAGCAACGCCCATCAGCACGTTCTCACGGACCGTGCCGGAGAAGAGCACCGCCTCCTCAAAGACGAACGCGGTCTGGGCGCGCACCTCCTCAATAGACATGTCGGTGGCATCTCGGGTGCCAAAACGCAGGGAACCGGAGGTCGGCTCGTAGAAACGCGGAACCAGCGACAGCACGGTTGACTTGCCGCTACCGGTTGCACCCACCAGCGCCAGAATCTCGCCCGGGAAGACCTTGAAGTTTACGTCCTTCAGCACGGAAACCTCCGGTGCCTTCACCTCAGAGCCTGCGCCGGTAGCCCCTGCCGGAGCAGGTGCTTCGGCAGCATCGTAGCTGAACTGAACGTGATCGAAAGTGACAGATACTGCGCCACCGCTGGGGTACTGCATAGTTTCCTTCCCGGAGCCGCCCTCGGCAGACACTCCAGCTACTGTTGACGAATCAGAAGCACCCTGCGGATGCTCGGGCGCAGACATAGCCGCGGAACCACGAACCAGCGGCACAACCTCAAAGCCGGGCTCGTCCATGACCTCGTTATGGCGTTCCAGTGCCACCTTATAGCTCAAATAGGCAGACATCAGCGCGGTCGAGCGCGTCACGTGGCTGAGCACGGTCGTCTGTACCGCAAAGTAGGCGGTCATCGCGCCCAGACTCAAGGTGCCCGCCGCAACCTGTGAAGCGCCCACAGCCAGCGCCACCGCCGTGGAGACACCCACAATCAGGCCCTGGTACAGGGCAACACGAGCCACCAGCATCGACCTGTCGTACTCGCGCACCTGCAGGGCATCCACCGACTCGGAATATTCCTGAATCTGCTCGGGGGAGCGGCCCAGCGCCTTAATCACGCGGATGCCGCGCACCGACTCCTCAATACGGGTGGACAGATCGCCCGTCATCTTCTGAATCTCATGCGAGGCACGGTAGTACTTGCGGGTGAAATTCACCAGCGACAGCACCAGAATCGGCACGGTCACCACGAACACCAGCGCCAGGGACGGCGAAGAACGCAGCATGAAGAAGCCGCCGACCAGGAACATCACCACAACAGTCAGCATCTGCACAATACCGAAGGACAGCCAACGGCGAATCGTACCCAAATCGCTCATGGAACGGGTCAACAACTGACCGGAGGGCCAACGATCCAGCAGAGAAAGCGGGGCGCTGAGCAGACGGTCAAAGAAGTTCATGCGCATGGACAGCTCAATCGTGGAGGTCGGGTCCACAATCAGCCAGCGCCTCCAGTACATGAAGGAGGCGTGCGCAATACCCAGCAGAAGCACCAGGCCACCGGCAATCCAGATAGCGCGTTCGGTGGTGCTCTGCGAGAGATGATCCACAATAATCTGCAACATCTGCGGAATAGCAATCTCAAGGGCACCGGCACCGAACGCCACGAGCAGACCCACACCCCAGCGCACACGAATCGGACGCGCATAGGCGGCGAGGGTGCGCGGGGCACGCTGACCGTGCGCGTAGTCAATCGGATCGGGGGTCGGTTCGCTCGCCGTCTCCAGGAAAGGGTTACGGCGGCGCTTAGTCGTGCTCGCTGTAGAAGCCTCAGACATTAGAGACGACCACCCGCCGAGGTAGCGGAGGCGCCCTGCTCCTTATCACGAGCCGTGAGAGTCACCAGGATCGCTTCCGGCGGGCAGAACAGACGCACCGGCGCAAAACGAGAGGTACCCAAACCGGCAGAAACCTGAACCGGAATACCGGACTGCTCACTGACACCCTTCGCACGCGAAGGCGGCAAATCGCAGTTGCTGACCAGAGCATGACCGCCGGGCAGGCAGACCTGACCGCCGTGCGTATGACCGGCAAAAATAGCCTGCGCACCGTCCTGCACGAAGCGGTGCAGAGTACGCATGTAGGGGGCGTGCGCCACGCCGATACGGATGCTCGGCTCCTCACCCTCATCGAAGGCGCCGGGGGCGAATCCGGGGTGCTCATCGTAGCGCAGGTGCGGGTCATCCACACCGGAGAACTCCAGGCGCAGACCCTTGAGGTTCAGCGTGTCGTAGCGGTTAATCAGGCCCGTCCAGCCGCGCGACTCGAAGGCGTCGTGCATCCGCTCAATGGGCAGGGCTACGCGCGAGCCTTCCTCAATCATCTGCGGGGTGCGCGGCTGCCACAGGTAGCGTGCCGGGTTCTTAAAAACTGGCGCGAAATAGCAATTGGAGCCGGGCACAAACACACCGGGGAAGTCCATGAGTGGGTCGAGCGCCTCCAACAGCGGACCCATACCGTCCACGTGGGAGAGGTTATCACCCGTGTTCATCACCAAATCCGGTTCCAGAGCAGCCAGCGAGTGCATGAAGTCAATCTTCTTCTGCTGGCCCGGGATCATGTGCATATCCGAAATATGCAGAATCCTAAAGTCGGGGCTACCGGCGGGCAGCACTGGCAGGGACTCGGTGCGGAGCTGAAAATTATTCAGTTCAATAAAGTGCCCATACGCCGCCGTGGCGGCCCCCAAGGCTGCAGTGGCGGCTACCGCCCCCGCTACCTTCTTCAGGAGCGGGGAGGAGCCGCGTGCGCCGGGGACCGCCACGGGGACGCGGGCGTTGACTGCGTTTTCACACATCATCAATCGCCTTTCAGACTTCAGCTGATGAGCCGTGATTCTAGCTGTACGACAGAATCTTATCGCTGGGGGTGGTGAAGTCCTTCGTGTTGTACTTCGGTGCGATGGCCTTCATAAACGACTGCCACTGTGCACCTGCGTAGGTTGCACCATCGACGTACTCGAGGACTCGACCGTTAATACCCACACCGTTCAGGGAGCGGAAGCCGAGGTTGTTCGAACCAACCCAAGACGCGGTGGACAGGCCACGAGTGTAGCCCACCTGCCAGGTCTGGGAGGAGTTATCGTTCGTACCGGTCTTCGCAGCCGAACCGTTCGGCAGACCAATACCGCGCTGAGAAGCGGAACCGCCGGGCTGGATAACGCCCTTCAGAACCCAGCTGACACCATTTGCGATATCAGGATCCATAACCTGCTCGCACTGGTTCTGGTATTCCTTCATGGTCTCACCATTGTTCTTGGTGATCTTCTCAATCGGACGCGGGGTGCAGTACTTACCCTCGGAAGCGAAGATAGCGTACATGGATGCGCTGGTCAGCGGGGAGATACCGTACTTGGTACCACCAATGTTGGTACCCAAATCGGGGATGCTGTGCAACGGTTCGCCGGTACCGTCCAGAGCGTGCATCTTGATCGACAGGTCGTGCACATCGCACAGGTCAATCTGGGAGAGCATGCCGTACAGGTACGAGTTCAAGGACTGGCGAATACCATACGCAGCGGTACCGTAGGTCAGACCGCCGTTGACTGCGTTCTTGTAGGACCAGCCGTTCGGCTGACCGGTGTAGTAGTACTTACCGCCGTCGTAGCACTTGGCATTCCAGCCGAAGCTGGTGGGCCAGAACAGCTGGGTACCGTTCACGGTAGCGTTAGCGCCGCGGCCGCTGATGAGCCACTGCGCCAGAATAATCGGCTTGAACGTCGAACCGGGCTGGAAGCCGCGGGTACCACCGTAGGCGCTATCAACGTTGTAGTTGTACTCGGTCTTGGAGTGGTCGTTTGCGTCTGCGGGGCTACCGAGCTCGGTGTTCTGCGCCATGGCGATGACGCGGCCGGTGCCGGGCTCAACACTGGTCAGCGCGGAGTTCACGTCGTTCCAGTTGGTTGCTGCCGGCTGGGTGGAGTCAACTGCCTGCTTTGCCGCGGTCTGAGCCTCGGGGTTCAGGGTGGTGATTACCTTCAGGCCGCCACGCTTGATGGCGGTGTTACGCAGCTCAGCGGTTGCGCCGAGGGACTCATCCTGCAGCAGGTAGTTGACCACGTAACGGCAGAAGAACGCCTTGTCGCCTGCCAGGGAGCAACCCTGGGACTTGGTGTGGACGTTGAGCTTAACGTCGCTGGCGATAGCGTCGCTGTATTCCTTATCGGTAATCTTGCCGTCGCGGAGCATAGTGCCCAGAACGATGTCGCGGCGTTCACGGGCGAGTTCGGGGTTCACGGTCGGATCGTACACGTTAGGTGCCTGCACCAGACCGGCAAGAAGCGCGGACTGCGCCACGTTCAGGTCCTTAGCGGAAATACCCCAGTAGTACTGTGCAGCAGCCTCAACACCGTAGTTCGAACCACCAAGGTTCACGATGTTCAGGTAGCCTTCGAGGATTTCGTCCTTGGACTTGTTCTGCTCCATAGAAATCGCAAGCTTCATCTCGCGAATCTTTGCAGCGTAGGTCTTGTTACCGTTCAGGGTTGCGGTAGCGTCCTCACCACGAGCCACAGCGGCATCAACAATGAGGTTGTTGACGTACTGCTGGGTCAGGGTGGATGCACCCTGACGGCGGCCGCTGTTGGAGTTAATGATGTTGTTCAGGAACGCACGACCGATACCGATAGCGGAGACAGCACCGTGCTTGTAGAAGTCACGGTCCTCAACCGAGACGATAGCGTCCTTCATATGCTGAGAAATCTGATCCAGCTTGACCGGTTCACGGTTCTCTTCGAAGAAGGTCGCGATTTCGGTCTTGCCGTCAGCAGCGTAAATAGTAGAAGGACGGGAAGAGATGCCATCGGCAATGTCGTCAGGAAGGTCCTGGAACCATGACATCGACGCGTTCGTGACCATACCCAAGCTCACGGCAGGGGGTACGACAATGATTGCCGCGAGGAAACCGGCAATCACACTGAACGCGAGGAACTGCAAAAAATCTCCCGGACGGCGACGCGAACGGGTTTTCTTAGATGAAGCCATTCATTCAGTTTATCCCATGAAACTGTGAGAGATAGCCCGTCTCGGCACCCCACAGGGATGCGGGTTTCTCAGCCCTAAGAATAAAGCCCTCAAAAGCGCCGGACATTGACCAAAACCATAGTGAATCCCTTTTACTTATTGAACACCGGGCGATAGTCTAGAGGGTATGAAGAAATGGGAATACGCAACTGTACCGCTGATGATCCACACGACCAAGGCAATCCTCGACAACTGGGGTGAAGACGGCTGGGAGCTCGTAACTGTTCTCCCCGGCGCATCCGCACCTGCCGGCGCAACCCCCGCGTCGAACATGGTCGCTCCGACTCAGGGCAACCCCATCGCCTACTTTAAGCGCGAGAAGGCTGACTAAGAGTAGCGCACCCGGCGGTCACCTCATACCCACTTTCCCCTACGTATAGGGGAGGGCGGGAATAGATGAGGCAGGCCGCCGGTTAGCCGTTTAACAGCTGCTTGAATATCAGTAGCGTTTAGGTTTACGGCATTTCCCCTATCACCGTTTGGGTGCCCGCACCCGCCATCCTTCTGGAGTAATCATGACTGAATCCCGTATTGAAGCACGTATCCGCGAACTCGGTTACGAACTGCCCGTAGCACCCGCCCCCGTTGCCGCTTATGTTCCCGCGGTAACCTCCGGCTCCTACGTGTACACCTCCGGTCAGCTGCCCTTCGTTGACGGTGCACTGCCCGAAACCGGTAAGGTGTCCGACTCCGGCGCTGAAGGCTTCGTGACCCCCGAGGACGCTAAGAAGTACGCGGGTATCTGCCTGCTCAACGCCCTGGCAGCAGTCAAGTCCGTTATTGGCGACCTGGACCGCGTGCAGCGCGTCGTGAAGGTTGTTGGCTTTGTGGCATCCGAGGTGAACTTCACCGCCCAGCCCGCCGTCATTAACGGCGCCTCCGAACTGCTCGGCGAAATCTTCGGCGAGGCAGGCCAGCACGCCCGCTCCGCCGTGGGTGTTCCCGTTCTTCCCCTCGATTCGCCCGTAGAGGTCGAGATCATCGTTGAGTATGTCTAAGCTGTACACCGGCGCTCTGCCGCTGTCTGCTATTCGTGCTGCCCAAGCTCAGCGGGCAGCGCAGGACGCTCCTGACAAGACTGCACGCACCGAATCCGTACAGGACAACGGCACCGCCCAAAACATCAAGACTCTACCCCTGCCGGTACAGGAACGCCGCTTCGGCACTCCCACCCCGGCTGAGGGCGTGGAGCGCCCCCGCATGTTCACCGGCCGCCAGTCCGCGGCTAACCCGCGAACCTCCTGCATTCAGCGTCTCTACGCGGTCCCTGAGTTCATGCGCACCGCCGCCGAAAGCTGGCGCGAAGGCGGTAACGAAGGCGCGACCGGCTGCACGATGCGCCAGGCGGCATCCGTTATTTTTGTGCGCGACGGCGACAACGGCCTCGAAACGATTCTGACCTACCGCCCCGGCACCTCTCCGCTGGGCGTGGTGGCGTTCCCCGGCGGCACGGCTCTTCCCGGTGATGATGAGTCCGCCTCCTGGGTTGGCCCCGGTGCTGACTACTGGCAGAATCAGTTCCACTTCTCCGATATTGTGCAGGCACGTCGCAGCGTCATGGCTGCCGTGCGTGAATCCTTCGAAGAGACCGGCATTCTGCTTGCTGGCGAGGACGAACAGGACGTCGTGGAACGCTCCAGCACCCCTGAGCTCATGGCGTGGCGTGAGGCAGTCGCGGCTCAGGACAAGAGCTTCTCTGACTTCTTGACCTCCAGCGGTTTGAGTGTGCGCGCTGACCTGCTGCGCCCGGTCGCGCGCTGGCAGTCCCCGGACTTCTTCCTCAAGCGCTACGATATTGCCTACTTCACCACGGCGTTGCCCGTGGGCCAGGACCCGAAGCTGCTGCTCGGTAAAGGCGTGTGGGGTGACTGGCTGAACGTGCGTGAACTGCTCGAAGCCAAGGACACCAGTGAACTGGGCGACCGCATCGGCCAACCCAACACCGTGGGCCGTACCCTCGATCAGCTCATCACCCCCGGCGTGATGTGCATGCTCGAATCTTTGGCGAAGGCTCAGACCTCCGTCGCGTGGCTGTCCAAGCGCCGCAAGATTGAGGTGAGGAAGCCCGTGCTCGTGACCCACAATGGTGCGTGCATGCTCTCCTTCACCGAGGTGGTTCCGGCTACAACCGGTTCCATGTACACCGGTGCGATGAGCGCGCTCTAATGAGGAGCCACAACGCTCGCTCGTGAGCATTCGTGAGATGAAGCGTTAAAGACATCAGGAGCCGTTTCCCCATGCAGAGGGAAACGGCTCCTGATCTATTTAAGTCGCGTGTCTTTCAGCGAGGGCGCCCTAGAATGCCCTCACTCAAAGAGGCTTTAGCGGGAACGCTGGCGCAGGCGGGGCAGGTCCAGAATGACAACTGCGCGTGCCTCCAGGCGAATCCAGCCGCGGGAAACGAACTCGGCAAGAGCCTTGTTCACGGTCTCGCGGGATGCACCAACCAGCTGTGCCAGCTCTTCCTGAGTCAGCTCGTGAGCAACGAGTACGCCGTCGGTCGCGGGGCGGCCGAAGCGGTCAGCCAGGTCCAGCAGTGCCTTAGCGAGGCGGCCGGGAACGTCGGAGAAGACCAGGTCAGCCAGTGCCTCGTTAGCGTGGCGCAGGCGGCGAGCCAGAGTCTTAATGACCTGATCGGAGATTGTGGGATCCAGCTGCTGTGCACGCTTGAAGGACTCGTGCTTGATGGCAGCCAGGCGAGTCTCAGAGACAGCCACAGCGTTGGTCGAACGGGGCGAAGGATCGAAGAGAGCCATCTCGCCGAAGACGTCACCGGGACCCATGATTGCAACCATGTTCTCGCGGCCGTCAGCGGCGGTGCGACCCAGCTTGACCTTACCGGAGAGCACAGCGAAGAGCTGGTCGTCCTGGTCGCCCTCGTAGAAGAGGACAGCGTTGCGGGAGAGGTCAATCTCCTGAATATCATCGGTCAGCAGAGCGAAAGCTGCGTCGTCGAGGTTCGCAAAGAGAGGGGTACGACGGAGGATCTCGAGATCCATAAAGTTCTCCTAGATATGAGGTGATGAGCCGAAACTCGTAAATGTTCAGTGAGTGAGCCCGAACCGGTGTCATGCATCTCAACATCTGAAATGTGAGAAGGCTCAAGCTAGTGTGACATATTCAACTGATATGAGCGTACCCTAAAAAAGCGCTTTATGCATTCCGATATAGCGAGCTTTACAACAAAAGTTATTTCTTTCGAGTAAATTCAAAGCTTCCCCACAGGTTCACCGCCTAATATCAGGCATTCAGGTGTGTACTTTTATCGGTACCAAGCACGCTGACGCCCTCATGACAAGGAGGCTCCCGCCTCCACACGCGGTACGATGCGACGAGGCACAAACCCGGTCCCAAAACCCCGGGTACACAAGCCCGCCGCACCCACCACCGGGTGTTAACGCGCCACCACACTCACCGGGCATAGCTCACTGGGCACAGCTCACCGGGCACAGCCCGCACCAACCACAATGGGCACACCGTGACCACTTCTACCCACCAAGGAGGCAATTAGTCGTGACGACTGGCATCAACCTGCTTGATATTGCTATCCCCATCATTCTGCTGCTCTACTTCCTCGCCGGAGTCCGCAGCGGATTCTTCACCACCCTCGGAACCTTCCTCGGCCTGGGTCTGGGCGTCTGCGCCGCAGCCTGGCTCGTGCCCCTCGCCGTGGCATCCGTGGGATCCCAGTGGAGCCTCATTACCGCCGTCGGCGTGCTCATCATCTGCCTGACCATCGGACAGTGGCTCGGCCTCGTTGCCGGACGCACCATCCGCCGCGTCACCGACATCACCCCGCTCAAGGGCGTAGAACGCTTCTTCGGCGGCGTACTGAACCTCGCCGCCTGCGCCCTGGTCATGGTCGTGCTGACCATCTCCATGCGCACCGTACCCATCCCGCAGCTCAACACTGCGCTCAGCGACTCCAAGACCCTCTCCTGGATGGTCGCCTCCACCCCCGAGGTTGTCAAGGACCGCATCAACACGGTACGCAATGACGTGCTCGCCTTCGGAACCATTCCGGAAGTCAGCCAGCTCATCGCCCCCGAAACCAGCGCCCCCACCGAGACCGTAGAATCCGCGGCACTGGACCGGGCGGCAGCCTCCGTGGTTGAGATTCTGGGCGCCGCAGAGCAGTGCGGCTACACCTCCACAGGCTCCGGCTTCGTGGCCGATAACGGCCTGGTCGTCACCAACGCCCACGTGGTCGCCGGCGTGACCTCCCCGGTCGTGCAGGACTCCCGCGGCCGCACCTGGCCCGGCACCGTCGTTTACATGGACAGCGAACAGGACATCGCCTTCATCAGCGTTCCCAAGCTGCCGCTCGAACCGCTGAACATTGGCTCCAACGCCGCCGCAGGTAGCCTCGTAACCTTCATGGGCTACCCCAAGGGCGGCCCGTTCAAGGCACTGCCCGCCACCGTGCAGGGCATCGGCAACACCCAGACCATCGACGCCGACACCGGCCGCGCCAACGCCATGCGCCAGGTCTACCAGCTGGCAGCCGACGTGCAGCACGGCAACTCCGGCGGCCCCGTCCTCGACGAAAACGGCAACGTGGTCGGCGTGATCTTCGGCAAGGCAACCACCGGCCAGACCGGATACGCCATCACCGCAAGCACCCTCAAGCAGGCACTGGCTGAAGGCGGCGAGAACACCGCCGCTGTCTCCACCGGAACCTGCCGCAAGTAACAAACCGCTAGACAGCGATAAAAGTTCAGGCTCCCGTCCTCAAGTAAGGAACGGGAGCCTGAACTATTTAACGACAGGAGGCGCGGCGCTGTTATTCCGCCAGATGCTGAGCTGTTATTCCGCGAGATGCTGCACTGGGTTATTCGGCGAGATGCTGCGCCAGGAAATCAACCGCCATGACATAGCCGTACGCACCCGCACCGGCAATCACCGCAGTAGCCTGCGGCGACACAAACGAATGATGACGGAATTCCTCGCGGCGATGCACATTCGACAGGTGCACCTCAACCACCGGAAGCTCAGCCGCCTCCAGCGCATCGTGCAGCGCCACCGAGGTGTGAGTGTACGCCGCCGGGTTGATAATAATCGCCGCACCACGAGTACGAGCACGCTGAATCTCATCCACCAGCGCCCCCTCATGATTCGACTGCATAAACTCAACATCAAAACCATGAGCCGCCGTGCGCTCACGCACCATACGCTCAATATCGTGCAGAGTGGTGTAGCCGTACACCTCGGGGCGGCGCTGCCCGAGCAGGTTCAAATTCGGTCCATTAAGTACAAAAATCGTATCTGACATAAAACCAGTGTGGCACAGGGGATGCCCGCTGAGCGCTAGGCGGCGCGAACTGCCCCAAAAAAATGAGACACAGAAAATGATGAGGTACAGAAAAAGATGAGATACAGAAAATGATGAGGGGGAGCGCACCAAGTACGGTGAACCTCGCTACCGCCCACACACCCAAGCCCGGTACCCTCGCGCTATGACCGAGAACGCCACCGAACCCGCAGCAGACGCACAGAACAGTGCGGCAGAGAACACCGAATCGCTCCTGCAGATCCGATTCGTCCCCGAATTCAAAGCCGCAGCCGCCGCGTGCCGCCTCAACGCCCGCGCACCCGAAAGCCACCTCGCCACCGTGCGCCGTGCTCGCAAAATCAACCGCATCCTCGGCGAAACCTACCCCTACGCCGTCGCAGAACTCGACTTCGACAACCCCTTCGAGCTGCTCATCGCCACCGTGCTCTCGGCACAAACCACCGACGTGCGCGTCAACTCCGTCACCGGTGCACTCTTCGCACGCTACCCGGACGCCGCCGCGCTCGCCTCCGTACGTACCGAAGAGGTCGAACCCTACATCCAGTCCCTCGGCTTCTACCGCGCCAAGGCGCGATCCATTGTCACGCTCTCCCAACAGCTCGTAGAACGCCACAACGGGCAGGTTCCCTCAACCCTCGAAGAGCTCGTAAAACTCGCCGGAGTTGGCCGCAAAACCGCGAACGTAGTCCTCGGAAACGCCTTCGACGTGCCCGGACTGACCGTAGACACCCACTTCGGCCGCCTCGCACGCCGCATGGGATTCACCACCGCAGACGCTCCCGAAGCAGTCGAAAAAGACGTCGCCGAACTCATCGAACGCAAAGACTGGACGCTCTTCTCACACCGCATGGTCTACCACGGCCGCCGCATCTGCCACGCCAAAAAGCCCGCCTGCGGCGTATGCCCTGTCGCCGACCTCTGCCCGTCCTATGGAGCCGGGGAGACGAACGAACAAGCCGCACGTAAACTCATGAAATACGAAATGGCACCCGGCCGAGAAGACCTGCACCTGCGATTCCTGCAGGGCGCAACCCGCCGCGAACTCATGGCAGAAGGCTACCCGCTCAGCGCCTAACGGTGTCTGAACCAACCCGGAATGTAGCCGCACAGAAGAGAGGTACACAGATGAGCGCACCCGAACAGGCGGTACAACCCGAACAGACGGGGCAGGATGCACAGCACCCCGCCCAGCAGGCACTGGCGGCTCTCGCAGCAGGCGGTGTGGAATTCGATGTGCAAGCCCTGCTGCGTAGCGCACCCGCCAGCCCCCTGAGCAAAGAAGCCGCCGTGCTGATTCTCTTCGGCGTGCTCGACAACTCGCCCTCCACCGGCGAATTTGAAGGCTGCCCCGAAAACGTCAGCGCCGACCTGGATGTACTGCTCCTTGTGCGTGCCGCAACCCTACGCTCACACGCCGGTCAGCCCGCCTTCCCCGGCGGCAAAATCGACCCCGAAGACTACGCGCTCGCCGAAACCACCGGCGAACCCGTCGCCCACATCGCCGCCCTACGCGAGGCGGTCGAAGAAACCGGACTCGACCCCGCCGGCGTGCAAATCCTCGGCCAGCTACGCACCCTGCCGCTACCCATCAGCAACTTCATGGTTACCCCCGTCATCGGCTGGTGGAACAGCCCCGTGCCCGTCGAAGTTGTCGATCACAACGAGTCCGCGCTCATCGCCCGCGTGCCCGTGCGTGACCTGCTCAACCCCGCCAACCGGCACACCGCCTACGTCAAACGCGGCCGCACCTCACACCGCACCCCCGCCTTCGAGGTGCGCATGCCCGGCGGCGAAGAATTCACTGTGTGGGGATTCACCGCAATTCTGCTGGACCGGATCTTCGACTCGCTCGGCTGGACCGTGCCCTGGGATACGAAAAAGATGCGCCCGGCACCCGGCTACGAGGAATAACTACGAGGAATAAAAACTGGCTGGATAAGTGCCTGACCAGCGGATATAGGGTGCAGAATAGTGCGCAGATAGGGACGGCAGGTAGCTTGAATGAAGCTACCTGCCGCCCCTATTTTTGTCTTTATATGCCCGCAGATTATTTACCGCTGACTATTTACCATCTGCGTAGTTGCGCACCCGCACCACCGACACCGGAAAATCAACCGGCACCCGACCGAAGAGCAGGCGCGCCGCCTCCGCAGCACCCTCACGCACAATACGCTCCACACGATCCGCCTCCAGCTCGGGACCGCACAGCAGAAGCTCATCGTGCAAAAAATACACAATGCGGGTGCGCATTGGCATACCAAAAATCCGCTCCGACAACAGACGAGAACGCACCGCGCCCATCCAGCACAAAGCCCACTCAGCCGCCGTACCCTGCACAATAAAATTGCGGGTCATGCGCCCGTGCGCACGCGCAGTTGACACCGCACGCGACTCAGCCGCCGGCGAAGACCGATCAGCCACAATCTCACGGAAATGCTCATCCACCGGCGGGGAGGTGCGACCCAAAAAAGTCGTCACCTGGCCGCCCGCCTCACCAATACGAGCCGCACGCTCCGTAAACTCCATCGCCTGCGGAAAAAGCGCCGCCACATGCGGCAACAGGGCACCAATCTCACCGCTGCGGCCGCCATACATAATCGCCAGCATGCCCACCTTCGCGTGGGAACGCTCCGTCAAACCCACACCCTTCATGCGCGCCAACTCGGCAATACCCGCATACAGGTCAGCGCCACGACCCGCCGAAGCGAGCGCCTCATCACGGCTCAACGCCGCCAAAATGCGCGGCTCAATCTGCGAACCATCCGTCACCGTCAGCACCTGACCCTCCGGCGCCTGCACCGCCTGACGAATCTCCGCCGGAAGCTGTAACGCACCACCGCCGGAAGCGCCCCAGCGCCCGGTCGCGGCGCCACCCACCTCAAGATGCGGGCGGAATACACCCTCAGAAACCCAGGTATCAGCCCAGGTCCAGCCGTTAGCAGTCCAAATGCGGTACAGCTTCTTATAGCGCAGAATCGGGTCAATCAGCGCCCAACGCTTTTCCCGCTGAGCCGGAATCGCATCCGCCCAGCTCTTCAACTCCCACGAACGCGTAGACTTCACCGAAACCCCCGCAGACTGCAGAGCACGCAAAAGATCCTGCGGTGAATCCGGGTTCAACGATGGCATAAACAGCATGCGCTGAATCTGCTCCGCCAACTCCTGCATCTTCTGCGGACGCTCCCCGGGCACCGGGCGCGGACCCAACAACTCGCACAGATGCTCATGATGCGCCTGCACATTAAACGGGATGCCGTAATAGCCAATCTCAGCCGCCACCAACGCACCGGCTGACTCAGCCGCCGCCAAAAGACGCAGCCGCTCCGGGTGCCTCGACGCACTAATAGCGCGCGCCTGCGCCAGCCACTCACGCATCAGCACACGCACCACCGGATGCTCAGGCAATAGAGTCACCGGGCCCGCCGCCAACTGCGGGGCAAAAGGCTCATGAGGCGCCGCCTCAAGGAAAACGGGGGAAGAATCTGCGGGGGACTGGGTGGTATTGGTAGCGGGCGCACTCAAAAAATCAGCGCCAAACAGCTCCTCCTGACCCTGAATCTGCCGCGCCACCGGCAGATACCCCTGAGGCTCCACCGCCTCACGCACATCAGAAAGATCCAGCACCGGGCTGTACTCCACAAAACCGCTCGGATGCGTAGCGGCAGTCACCAAAATTCGCTGCACCAGACGCAAATCATGGCACAGATGCACCCGCACCCCGCGGCGCAGAAGCAGCGGGTCAACGTGGCGGGTATCAGCCCAAATCCAGCGGGGAAAACGCGCCTGCGCCGAATCTGCCGCCTGCCGCTCCACCTCCCGCACATACGCCGGAAGATTCGCCGCACTCACCCGATCCGCGCGCGTAATCCGCGGAATAAAAGTCGGGTCCTGCAACTGCTCAGCGGTCGGCGCCGAAAAATGAAAAGCACCCCACGAGGTCACCGGCTGAGCACCGCGCGAGGACGCACCCGCGGCGATAGCCGAGGCGACCGGGTGCGCGGAGGTGCCGGTCTGGGCGGTAATACCCTCGCCGGTGGCAGGACTGAGCAGAACGTACATTCTTCCATTATCGAGGATGTGCCGGTAGAACGGGTGGTGCGTGGTCGTCACCAGAATTTACAGGTGGTTTGTCATAAAAGCGTCGGATGCGTGCGTTTTGTTCGTTTGAGGTGCGTGCATCGTGGATATTTCGGGATGCGCGAGGAGTTATCCACAGAATGCTCGTTCTCTTAAAAATTGAGGCGGGGGCAATGTTCTCCTAGAGCCATGAACCCCACCAGCAATCCCGCCAACCCTAACGGTTACCCGACCCGCACTGCGCAGAATTCCACCACGTATGCGCAGAGTCCAACCACGTATGCGCCGGACACCCGCGCGCACTCGCTGCCCGCTCTGCTCATTCCCGAAGACTATCGCGCCCGCGCCGTCGCCCTACACGCCCGCGAGCTGATCCTGCGCTCGCCGCAGATGAGTGCTATCGCTCTGGGTGGTTTCGGTGGCGGTTTTAGCGCCCGGGTCAGTGTCGGGTTCGGTGGCGGATTCGGTAACGGATTCGGAGCCGGGGTCGAGAAGGCAGGGGAGCGGCCGCCCGCAGAAGGGGGAACTGCCGCTGGCAGTGCAAACACTGTGAGTGCCGCGGACGGCGGGCTACTCCAAGAGTCCCAGCCCCTCCGCGAGATTCTCGAAAACGCCGTGGACGAGGCAATCTGCGCCATCGACGGCGGACAGCCGGGGAACGCGAGCGCAGCAGGGGTGGGCGTGGTGAAGCCCCGAAGATTCCGCGCCAAAACGGTGCAACCCGCGCCCGCCTCCTGGAGCTACCCCAGCGTGGAATACGTGCCCGTCAACCGGCAGACCGCGCTGCGCTACCTCGCCGCGGAACTCTACGGCCTCGGCGCCCTCGACCTGCTCCTTGACGAGGGGCAACGCGCCGGAATCATCACCGACATCTACGTGAACTCGCCCTGCGATATTTGGGTGGGCATCGACGGAACCGCCCGCCCCGTGGCGCTGAGCCTCGGCAACGAGCGGCGCGTGCGTGACCTCGCCGAGCGGCTCATCCGCAGGCACGGCGGGCAGCTGGATGCCGCGCATCCGGCGGCTGACATTAGCGACGAGCACGGCAGGCGCATCCACGCGATTATTCCGCCGCTGAGCGAACGCACCCGGCTCTCCGTGCGCCTACCCGCCCGCGAGCGCCCCACCCTTGCGCAGCTACAGGCCGCCGGGCTGTGCGATGAGGCGACCGCCGCCTACCTGCGCCGCATGATTGCTGAACGCCGCGGGTTCCTCATTAGCGGCGGCACCGGCACTGGCAAAACCACCCTGCTCAACGCCCTGCTGGGGCTGTGCACGCCGCAGGAGCGCCTCATTCTGCTTGAAGATACTCCGGAACTTGCGCCGCAGCATGAACAGGTTATTGCCCTCAAAACCCGCGCCGCCAACTCCGAAGGCGCCGGCGAAATCGGGCTGGGTGAGCTGATCGTGCAGGCGCTGCGCATGGGTCCGGATCGGCTCGTGGTCGGCGAGTGTCGCGGCGCGGAGGTGGTGCACCTGCTGACCGCCATGAATACCGGTCACCGCGGCGCCGGAACGACCCTGCACGCCAATAGCGCGCAGGCGGTGCCCCTGCGTTTGTGCGCCCTGGGTGCGCTCGCCGGACTGGATAGTAGAACGGTCGCTCTACATACGGCGACGGCTTTTGAACGCATTATCCACCTGGAACACCGGGACGGACGCCGCCGCATCGAGGGTGTCTACAGCCTGCACCCCGCGGTTGAGGGGAGCGAAGAGTACCTGCAGGTCAGACGCATTTCTGTGGGCTCTGATGTTGGGTGCTAACCCCGGTACAGGGGAAACGGAAAACGTGAAAGGAGGAAGCATGAAGCAGAACGAGAAGAGTAACGGAAGCCTTCGTGAGCGCTGGGCTGAGCGCCTGGCCGGGCCCGCCAGCGCCGAGGAAATGCGTATGTGGCCGCTCATGCTACGCACCCTTGCCCTGAATCTGCGCGCCGGCATTCCCCTGCAGGAGGCGGTGCACGCCAGCCCGGGCTCTGGGCAGATAGGGGAGTTCGGGCAACTTGAGCAGTTCGGGCAGAACGAGCTGGTGCCGGATGCGGGGAAAACACACGCGAAGAAAAGCGTCAGGAAAAGTGCCCGAGCTCGACGGGCACGAGGGCCTTTTTCCGAAGACTACGGGCACAAGCGGTGCGCCGAGGATATCCGCCGCTTCACGCGGGCTCTCGCCACGGTTACCTCCTGGGGTGCCCCCGCGCACCTCGCCTGCGCGCAGCTGCTCGAAAGCAACACCCGGATGCGCCCGCACAGCCGCGAGCGTCTGCACGACCTGCAGTTGAGTCTGCGCATGAGTGAGAGTGCCGGTGCGCCGCTTGCCACGAGCCTGGAACGCGCCGCAGAACACGCCGAAGAGCGTATCGACGCGCTCCTGGGCAGGCAGAGCGCGCTCGCCGCGCCGCGCGCCACCGGTAGGATCCTTTCCTGGCTTCCGTTGCTCGGCCTGGGGCTGGGTGTGCTCATGGGAAGTGACCCCGTGGGCGTGCTGACCGGCTCCATTCTCGGGGCGCTCACCGGCATGCTCGGGCTGGGGCTCGCCTTCGCCGGGCGCCGCTGGACCGCCGCGCTCGTGCATCGGGCGGAGGTTGAGAGCATTCGGCCGAGCACCGGGGCGTCGAATGCTGAATCTGAGACGGAAAAGCCTGCCTCGCCAGCAGGCGCCGCGCCCGTTGATACCGCCCTCGTGCTGGAACTGCTCGCCGCGCAACTACGCGCCGGGCTTGCACCGCTTGCCGCCCTAGGCACCCTCGCTGAGGCGCTCAATAGTCGCTCCCTGCACGCGGTCTGCCAGCGCCTACAGATGGGCAGCGGATGGGGGAGCGCCTGGTCGGGCTCCGCGGCGGGAACCTTCGGCGAGCTGCGGGACGCACTCGCCCCCGCCTATACGGGCGGCGCACCTAGCACCGCGCTGCTGCTCTCCCTTGCCGATGCGCACCGCCTCAGCGAGCGCCGCGCGGCAGAACGCGCCGCCGGAAAGCTCTCCGTAGCGCTCGTGGTGCCCCTCGGCCTGTGTTCGCTACCCGCCTTTATTTGCCTGGGCATTGTGCCCATCCTCATTTCGCTACTGCCCACGTTGACCGGCTAGAGAACCGAGCCCATAAGCACTGTTGACTAGCTGAAATGCCGAAAGTTTAGACCCTCGCTCTTCTGTTGCGAACGCAGATGAGCGCCCACCCCGCCCCGAATGACCGGGGCACAACGAAAGGAAAACCAATGACGAACACCCTCTGCGAAGCAATCCGCCACGACCTGCACCCGGGCGGTGCCCCGATTACTACCCCGGTCGGCGCTCCGTGTGAAATTCAGGCTCACGCACCCGGTGCTGAAGCGCAGACCATTCTGGGTCCCGTACCGCTGTCCGTTGCCATTGCAACCACCATGAAGCAGCTGCGCGAAGAATGCCCCGAGCTTTTTACCGATGTTGAACTTTTCACCGGCGCTGAGCAGAAGCATGCCGGCCCTAGGATTGACCCCGCCGAAATGGAGATGGATATGAACACTGACCGCCTGAGCCCCGAGCAGGCGCTGACCATTGCCCGAGCGCTCGCCGAGGGCTGCACCCTGGACGAATGCGGCGCCACCTGCCGCAGCCTGGGTGAGCACGCGCCCGGCTGTGCCGAATACGTGCCTGCCGAAGGCGATGAAAAGACGCCCGCTGAGTATGCCCCCGCGGGTGATCCGGAGGAGGGCGCCTCCACCGCGGAGTACGGCATCGTGATGCTCGCGGCGGTCGGCTTTGCGGGTCTGCTGGTGCTGATTCTCAAGTCCGATGAGGTGCGTTCCATGCTCCTGGATATTGTGCGTAATGCGCTGTCCATTGCGGGTAATACGGGACTGCTCTAGCGCCTTTGGAAAGCCCATCACAGGGTTTTGCTCTCTGGGTGTTAGGAATCGCTGAAAATCAGGTCAGAAAGGAGGAATAAAGAATGAACGCTCATGTGAATTTGGGTGCTTGGTGGCGCGTTCGGCCCGCAGACAAAACCGGGACGGAATCGGTGCCTTCGACTCCGCACGAGGACGCCGCAGAAGAGGGCGTGATTACCGCCGAATTTGCGGTCGCCCTACCCGCCGTGACGGTGTTTCTCGCCCTCTGCCTGGGCGCCGCCTCCACGGGGGTTGCGCAGCTCAAGGTGGAGGAGTCCGCGCGAACGGCTGCCCGTGCCGCCGCCCGCGGGGATTCCGAGGCGCAGATTCGCTCCGCCGTCAGCCGCATCGACCCGGCGCAGAGCGTGCAGATTTCTGTTTCTCCTGATAGCGCAGTTGATGCAGGGGAGGGGCGCGCCCGGCAGGTGCACGTGCGGGTGAGCCGCCCCGCCCCCGGCGTGATTGGCTCGGCGACCGGCTGGGTGCTGCGGGCGGACGCCCACGCCCGCGTTGAAGGCGGCGCTGGCAGTCAAGAAGACACTGGCACTCAGGAAAGCGCTGACAGCGAAGAAAGCACCGGCAATGAAGGCGAATAAAAACGCGGTTATTGCCAGCCCCGCGGACGAACACTCCGAAGAGGGTAGCGGCACCGTCCTCGCCCTCACCATTATTGCCGCGCTATTGGTGGTGACCGTGGTGATTGCCGGGCTCATTGGGGTGGTGTCCGCGAATCGCAGGGCGTCCGCCGCCGCAGATTTGAGTGCGCTCGCGGCGGCGGATGCCTACCGAGGGCTCACCGAGGGGGACCCGTGCGCGGTGGCGGCGGACCTTGCCGAACGCCACGGTGCGCACCTGGAGTCCTGCACGTTTCCGGATCGTCCCGAAACGGTGGAGGTGACGGTCGCTGTCCCCGTTGCAGGGCCCATGGGTGTGCTGGGTCCGGCGAGGGTGCGTGCCCGCGCCGGGGCTGAGCACCCCGAGGAAGAGCGTCCCGAAGAAGAGCAGGCTGCGGCGGGGAGCGCGGAGGAGCTGAGCCCCGATGAGGTTGCCGAGCTGGAGGAAGAGCTGGGAGCCGAGTGGGACTCGGTGCCCGAATCTCCCGAGCCGGAAAAACCCACGGAGCCAGAAAAACCCAGCCGACTAGGCTATTCGCCTCGACTGGGAGTTATTGTCCCAGCCCGCACAGCCTATGTCCCTGCGCCACCGCCCCGCCCTACGCCCGCAGTACCCTACACCTCCGCCATGCTCCGCAGCATTGCCGTCAGGAGCGCCCGCGCGCCGTGCTTGCTGAGCGGCTCGTTGCGGTTGCCGCACTTGGGTGAGTGCACGCAGGAGGGGCAACCGTTGTCGCATCCGCAGCTTTCGATGGCTTCGAGGGTGGCGCTCAGCCACTGCTGAACCGCGTTGAAGCCGCGCTCGCTGATGCCCGCGCCGCCGGGTGCGGCGTCGTAGACGAAAATGGTGGGCCTGCCGGTGTCCACGTGAAGCAGTGTGGAGAGTCCGCCCAAGTCCCAGCGGTCGCTGGTGGCGATGAGCGGCAGCAGTCCGATGGCGGCGTGTTCGGCGGCGTGCAGGGTGCCGGGACCGTCCTCTTCGGTCACACCCGCGCCGAACAGGTAGCTGGGCTCGAAGGTGAACCAGACCGCCTCGGTCATGAGCACTTCGGGAGGCATGGGTTGCGCCTCTTCGCCCAGGTACTCGCCGCCGTAGACGGAGAATCGCCGGTAGCCGGTGACCTGGTCGGTGACCTGAACTTGCCCGCGGTGCATGGTGAGCGGGGCGAGCTGCTCGCCGGTTTCGGGTGCAGGGTCAGGAACAGTATTCGCAACGTCCTGTCCAGTAATTCCAGCTGGCACACCGTAACTAACTCGCGCCCGCTCTGCGAGAATACGCACCTCCGTGCTCTCAACGGCGCGCGTGTAGTAGTCCGGGTAGACGCGGCTGAGCAGAATCACGCGCTCGCCCTCGCTGAGGGATTCGACCACGTACTGCGCGCTCTGGTGAATGTAGATTGCGCCCGGGTGCCCCTGGCTCATGGCGTGCGCGGCGTCCATGGTGCCAACCAGGGTGCCGTCTTCAGCGTCGATGAGCTGGTAGGGTCCGCCGCCGGTGCCGCGGATATCGACCAGGTCGGCGGCGGATTCGGCGTGCGTCCAGTACCAGCCGTCCGGGCGGCGACGCAGATATCCCTGCTGCACCAGGCGGTCCAGCAGTGCGGCGGTGTGCGGCCCGAACAGGCTCAACTCTTCGGCGCGGATGGGTGCCTCCTGCGCGGCGGCGCACAGCTGCGGTGAGAGCACGTACGGGTTGGTCGGGTCGAATACGGTCGCCTCAACCTCCCGCCCGAAAATCGCCTCCGGGTGGTGCACCAGGTAGGTATCGAGCGGGTTGTCGTCGGCAATGAGTACTGCGAGCGCGTCCTGACCGCTTCGACCCGCGCGGCCCACGCGCTGCATGAAGGAAGCACGGGTGCCCGGCCAGCCCGCCACGAGTACGGCGTCCAGTCCGGAGATATCGATGCCCAGCTCCAGCGCGGAGGTGCTCGCCAGGCCGAGCAGTTCGCCGTTGCGGAGTTTGCGTTCGAGTTCGCGGCGCTCTTCGGGGGTGTACCCGGCACGGTATGCAGCGACGCGGTGGGAGAGGCCCGCCTCCACCTCGTCGAGGTAGCGTTGGGTCTTCTGCGAGAGGATTTCTACGCTGCGGCGTGAACCGGCGAAAACCAGGGAGCGGGTGCGGGAAAGCACCAGGTCGGTGAGCATTTGCGCGCCCTGCTCCACGGGGGAGACGCGGCGCGGCGCCTCCTGCTCAGCCTTCGACTGGACCGCCTGCTGCTGGGTGCTGCGGGCGCCCTTGGCGAGCTGATCGTGCGCCTTGGGCGGCATGAATTCGGGCTCCCAGAGCGCGACGGTGGTTTCACCGCGTGCGGAGGTGGACTCGGTAATGGCGGTGACCGCCTGCTGTGGCACGCCAATGAGCTTGGAGAAAGATTCGACCGGGTTGGAGCTGGTCGCGGAGGCGCCGTAGAACACGGGCACGGTGCGGTAGAGCGCGCAGACGCGGCGCAGGCGGCGCAGCAGGTTGGCGATGTGCGCACCGAAAACGCCGCGGTAGCTGTGCGCCTCGTCGAGCACCACGTAGCGCAGCCCGCGCAGGAAGGATGCCCACTGCCGGTGGTTGCTCAGGATCGAGTAGTTGAGCATGTCCGGGGTGGTGAGGATGAAGTTGGCGTGTTCGCGGATCCAGCGGCGTTCGCCAACGGGGGTGTCGCCGTCGTAGCTCGCCGCGTGGAGTCCTGGCAGGTTGTAGGAGGTGAGGGCGGTGAGCTGGTCGGCGGAGAGTGCCTTCGCCGGTGAAATATAGAGAACGTTCGCTCTATTATTGAGGTTTTCCGCCCCCGAATACGCGGAAGTTGAGCTCGCCGGCTCGCCACAGGATGCACGATAAATAGCGTCCAGGGTGGGCATTAGGTAGCTCAGAGTCTTGCCCGAGGCGGTACCCGTCGCCACAATCACGTGCCCGCCGCTGCCTGCACTCTTCGCGTCTTCGGCGCGCGTTGCTGCCGATGCTTCGATACGCTCAGCTTCGATGCGCCCCGCCTGCCAGCCGTAGCGCGCCGCACTCGCCGCCAGCGCCGCATCAAGACCCGCGTGGGCGGCGTCTGCCGCCTGCACCTGGTGGGCGTAGGGCTCGGCAATACCGAGCGATTCAAAAGCCTCCACCACACGCGGATGCAACCACTGCGGCCACGGCGCGTAGCTCGCCTCCCTTGCGGCAATGGTGTGAATATGGGTCACCTGCTCGGGCAGGGTTCCGGTGCGTTCCGCCTCCGGCAGTAGGGACGCCAGCACCTGCTGTGCGCTCGCGGGCAGCTCGCGGTAACGCAGCGCTTTTGGGCGCGCCGCAGACTGCCCCAGTTCGGGCTGGTGCGCGGGTTGCTGCTCGGAGCGCTGTTCGGGGTGCTGGTTGGCGTTCTGCGAAGGGGTGCTGTGTGGCATGGGTTCCATTGTAGAGCGGCGGGCTACACCCCGACCTGTCGCCGGTCACTTGCTGTCCTGAACACAGGCTCCGAACCCGCTCGAATCCTGCCCCGGCTCCGAGTTCAACCCTGAACCTGACCCCGGGCCTAACCCCGCCCCAGTATTGCTCCTGCACCGCCTCCAATGCCGCCGACCCCGTAGTCAGCGCGCACATATCAAAAAATCTGCATGCTTTAGGCGTATATGACGATAAAATAGTTTCGTGGCTCAAAATAAGATTATTCTGTATTACCAGTTCGCCCCCATCGCCGACCCGCAGGCGGTCATGCTCTGGCAGCGTGCCCTCTGCGAGAAGCTCGGCCTGCGCGGGCGCATCCTCATTTCCAAGCACGGCATTAACGGCACCCTCGGCGGCGAAATCAACGCGGTCAAGGCGTACACCAAGGAAACCCGCAAGTACCCCGGCTTCAAGAACATGGAGTTCAAGTGGTCCGAGGGTGGCGCGGAGGACTTCCCCCGCCTGTCCGTGAAGGCACGCGACGAGATTGTGGCTTTCGGTGCTCCCGACGAGCTGCAGGTGGATGAGAACGGCGTCGTTGGTGGCGGCGTGCACCTGAAGCCTGAAGAGGTCAACAAGCTTGTTGAAGAGCGCGGCGACGAAGTGGTCTTCTTCGACGGCCGTAACGCGTTCGAGGCGAAGATCGGCAAGTTCAAGAACGCTATCGTTCCCGACGTGCGCACCACCCACGACTTTATCCGCGAGATCGAGTCCGGCAAGTACGATCACATTAAGGACAAGCCGGTCGTCACCTACTGCACCGGCGGTATTCGCTGCGAGATTCTCTCCGCCCTCATGAAGAACCGCGGCTTCAAGGAGATTTACCAGATCGACGGCGGCATCGTGCGTTACGGCGAGAAGTACGGCGATAAGGAACTCTGGGAAGGCTCGCTCTACGTCTTTGACAAGCGCATGCACATGGAGTTCACCCCGGACACCGTCACCATCGGCAAGTGCGAACAGTGCGGCGCCCCCTCGAACAAGTTCGAGAACTGTTCCAACGACTCCTGCCGCGAGCTGGTTCTGCTCTGCCCCGAGTGCGCAGCTGATGACGCGAAGCGCCACTGCGTGCCCGAGTGCTCGGTGGACCGCGAAGCAGCTGAGGCGAACGCCTAATGGCATCCGCTAAGGGCGGCGCGGTTCAGATTTCTGAACCTCGCATTGAGGAGCACCCGGCAATGGTCGTTGCCGGCGTTTCGCAGGTGTTCCCCCTGGACGGCGACTTTTCCTCGCTGTGGGATGAGCTGAATCAGAAGGCGTCCCCGGCGATGCTGGATGTTCTGAACGTGACCCAGTACCTGGGTGTGTGCACTCAGCCGAACCCGAAGGGGCAGGTCCGCTACACGGCGGGCTTCCTGGTGTCGGAACCGGCGAGCGCGGCGAAGCTCGGTCTGGGCGTGCTGGAGTTGCCTGCGAGCACCTACGCGGTGGTTGAGGTGACCGGCCCGATTTCGGAGTCCATTCCGGCTGGCTTTGCGAGCTTTGAGGAGGCGTTCTTCGCGAAGAATCCGCAGTACCGCCCGGTGGGTGGTCTTGAGGTGTACGGTCGCGGCGATATGCAGGCGGCTGATTACCGTATGGAGCTGTGGGTTCCGCTGGCGAAGTGTTCCTAGGGCGGTTTGTTTCTGCTGTTATGGCTACAGTTTTAGCTGTTGAATAGATGGGCCCGGTGGCGCGATGTGTTCGTGCTGCCGGGCTTTTCGTGTCTACTTTTAGCCGGGTAGGGGCTTTTGTGACACTCCAAAACAAAATTACTTGACATGTAAAGTATTTGGGTTTAGATTTAAACCACCAGCCCGGCACTACACGAACCCGGGCGCAACCCGCAAAGGAAAAAACCATGAACACCCCTAATAACCCTGGCACCCCGCAGATCGACGAATCCATCCGCATCAGCCACCTCGAGCCCATGCGCGGCGACGAGAAGAAGCTCGGCTTCCTCTCCTTCGGCCACTGGGCTGAGGTCCCCGGCTCGCGCGTACCCTCCGCCGCGGAATCCCTGCACCAGGCAATCGACCTTGCTGTAGGCGCCGAAGACATCGGATTGGATGGCGCGTTCTTCCGCGTGCACCACTTCGACCAGCAGCAGGCGACCCCCTACCCGCTGCTCTCTGCAATCGCCGCTAAGACCGAACGCATCGAGCTCGGCACCGGCGTGATTGACATGCGCTACGAAAACCCGCTCTACATGGCAGAACTTGCCGCCATGGCAGACCTCATCGCTGCGGGCCGACTGCAGCTGGGTGTCTCCCGCGGCTCGCCCGAGTCCGTTATCCGCGGCTTTGAGAGCTTCGGCTACTACCCGGCAGAAGGCGAAGACGAGGGCGATATGGCGCGCCGCCACCTCGATATTTTCCTCAAGGCAATTGAGGGTGAGGGCATGGCGCCCAGCGCTCGCATGGCGGGCAAGTACGCCCCCATTCAGCCGCAGTCGCCGGGTCTGCGCGACCGCATCTGGTGGGGTGCAGGCAGCGATAGCACCGCTGTGTGGACCGCACAGAAGGGCCTGAACCTGATGTCTTCAACCCTGATGCTGGAAGATAAGGGCATTCCCTTCGATCAGCAGCAGGCGCAGCAGATTCGTCTCTTCCGCTCTGAGTGGGTGAAGGCGGGCAATTCGGGTGTTCCGCGTGTTTCGGTGTCCCGCTCGGTGTTGCCCATTATTGATGAGACCTCGGCGCGCTACTTTGGTCGCCGCGCGGCGGAGGACTCGCAGGATTACACCGGGATTATCGACAACAGCTTCTCCCGCTTTGGTCGTAGCTACATTGGTGACCCGGCGGATATTGCCGAAGAGCTCGCTCGTGATGAGGCGGTTCAGGCGGCGGACACCGTGCTGCTGACCATCCCGAACCAGCTGGGTGTGGACTTCAACCTGAAGATGCTTGAGAGAATCGTGAAGGAAATTAAGCCCGCGCTGACCACCAAGTAAAGCCCCTGAGGTGAAGACTCCGCAGAACCTTCTGCGCTAGCAGGGTTTCGCGCCAGCGTGCCGCCGTCGCTTCCGTGATGGGCGGTGGTCGCTGATGAGCGCGAACTCTGCCGCCTCCCGAGGGCAAGGGCGCGGAGCACGTGCGGCAGCAGCCCGCACAAGTGGACAATTGGTCAGTTATCACTGTATAGTCATCGTATGCTGACTATTGCTTCACACCTCGACGTCATGAACCGGCTCGGCCGCGCCATGGCTGACCCGACACGTTCCCGGATTCTGATGACCCTCCTCGGCGGCCCGAGCTATCCAGCCGTGCTCTCGCGCGAGCTGGAGCTGACCCGCTCGAACGTGTCCAACCACCTGACCTGCCTGCGCGATTGCGGAATCGTCGTCGCCGAGCCCGAGGGCCGCCAGACGCGCTACGAGATCGCTGACCCGCACCTCGCCGCGGCGCTGACGTCCCTGATCGACGTCACGCTCGCGGTGGACGAGGCCGCGCCGTGCATCGACTCGGCATGCTCGGTGTCGGGCTGCTGTGGAACGGCGGCGGGAGCATGAGCGAGACCCTGACCACCGCGCGCCGCGCGATGCTGCACCGGCGCGTCCGCTTCATCGTTGGCTTCACGATCACGTACAACGTAATCGAGGCAATCGTCGCAGTCTGGGCAGGCGTCCTCGCCTCGTCCGCGGCGCTCATTGGCTTCGGGCTCGACTCGGTTGTCGAGGTACTCTCGGCCGCGGCCGTCACCTGGCAGTTCACCCGCAAGGACCCTGAGCGGTGGGAAACGGTCACCGTCAAGGCCATCGGCATCGCGTTCTTCGCGCTGGCGGCCTACGTCTCGATCGACGCGGTGCTGGCCCTGGTCGGCCAGGAGGGCCCCGACCGCAGCCCGCTGGGTCTCGGTATCACCGCGCTGAGCCTGGTCGTCATGCCTCTGCTGTCGTGGATTGAGGTCCGCACCGGGCGGGAGCTGGGCTCCAAGAGCGTGATGGCCGACGCCAAGCAGCTCATCCTGTGCATCTATCTCTCCGGTGCGGTGTTCATCGGCCTCGTCCTCGACAGCCTGTTCGGCTGGTGGTGGGCTGACTCGGTCGCGGCGCTGGTTGTGGCGGTGCTCGCGGTGCGCGAAGGCCTGGAGGCCTGGCGCGGCGACGTCGAGTCGCCGTTCGAAGTGCTAGAGGACCTCGAAGACGAGGACGACTGACCCGTCACCCGACGATGAAGAGCCAGTGCTGCAACCCAGACATGCGCTACGAAAACCCGCTCTACATGGCTGAACTTGCCGCCATGGCCGATCTCATTGCGGCGGGTCGACTGCAGCTGGGTGTGGACTTCAACTTGAAGATGCTTGAGGCAATCGTGAAGGAGATTAAGCCCGCGCTGATCACCAAGTAAAGACCCTGAGGTGAAGGTCCTGGAGTGAAGGTCATGAGGTAAAGACCCCGTGTCAAGCTGTTTCCAGCGCTCTGTATGCGCTGAGATGTTTGTTCCCATACAGCTTGAGCCATACATACAGCGATGCCCCGGCAGGCACCCGCAAGGGTTCCGCCGGGGCATTACTATGCTCACGTTCTTAGAACTCTTTCGTCTTTTCCCAGGGCTCAATAGCGCCCGGCACCACCTCAAAAAGCGGATGCGCACACGCCGCCAACTCGCCGCGCGCCGCCAGGCGCTCGCTCAACCGATGCTCCCACTCCGGGTCGCGGCCCGCCACCTTGTGCCGCAGAAAAGCGAGCTCGTACTCCAGCTGACCCAGAGGAACGGGAATTAGTGCGACCGAAGCATACGGATTTTCTGCCTTGTCGGCACCGTTTTTGTTGGCTTTATCAGTGCAGTTTTTGCCAGCGCTATTTTCGCCCGCACCATCTTCGCCCCCACCAATCAGCGCACGGTTGAAAGAATAACCGCGGGCATCCGCCTCATCCGCTAGCCCCGACAGGTAGGCGGCAACCGCCTCCAGCGGCTGCGGATGCGCACGAAAACGAATCAGCTGCGGATGATTCGTATACCCGCGCGTCAGACCCCGCAGTACCTTCTGCGCCAGCAGAGTTTCACGCCAGCAGGCGACCAGGGCGCGGCGATCAAGCAGGGAAGGGTGAAGGGACCAAATACGCACCCTTAGCCCTGCTCGTCGCTAAAGTGCAGGAAGCTCTTGAGCACCAGCTCACGCACCGCATGCAGCAGGGTGTCGCGCGGATGCTGCTCCTGCGTACCGCGTGCCGCGGCGGCGGCCTCGTCGTATTCGGGCCAGGACAGCAGCATGGCAAGAGCCGCCACAATCTGACCCACGGCAAGCTCACCATCGCTCGCCGACGCAAAGCCCGCCGTCTCGGTGGACAGCAGCTGGGTACGGCACAGGCCCGAACCGGCACGCAGCAAAATCACGCTGGGATGTTCGGCGCCGGGGCGGCCGTGGCGTTCCTCGGTGACGTCCTCGGCGACCTCCAGGTGCGCGGCGAGGAGCGCCTCATCGTCCAGGGCGGCGAGGCGGTCGTAGCGGCGCACAGACTCGGTGAGGGCGCGGGCGATGGGCTGCTGAATCGGGTAGGTGATCTCCTCGAAACGCTGCAGGGGCTCGGTCGCGCCTGCCGCGGTCGCCTCGGTCGGGCGGCGCAACCAAATCATGCCGAAACCAATAGAATGAACGTTCCGGGAAGCGAAGTCGTTCAGGTACGCCACGTAGGTCTGCTCGTAGTGGCTGCGGTCGCGGTTCTCGCTCGCGTCCTTCAACCAGGTCTCCGCGTAGGAGGCGGGGCTCAGCGCCTCACGCTGAATAAACCACGCCTCCGCGCCGCCGTCGGCAACCCAGGTGCGCGGGCGATCATCCCACGGACACGGTGCTTCCGGGTCCTCGGAGTCGCGAATAATCTCCCAGTTACCCAGCATCTGCGCGCGACCGCCGGGCACCAGCACCGACGGTAGCTGACGCACCATCGTGCTCACAATTTCGTCACCGGGCAGGCCGCCGTCACGGTAGGTGAACTGCTCTTCGGCGCTCTCACCGGCAACGCGCGGGGTAATCACGAACGGCGGGTTCGACACCACCAGATCGAAAAGCTCACCGGCGACCGGCTCCAGCAGGGAACCCTCACGCAGGCTCACGCGCGCCTGCGGGTTCTGCGGATCAATGTTGAGCGCCTGCGCGTTCAGCATCAGGTTAAAACGGGTGAACGCCAGGGCACGCTCCGAAATGTCGGTGGCGGTCACGTGCTCAGTGTGGGCGAGCAGGTGGAAGGTCTGAATACCGCAGCCGGTGCCCACATCCAGGGCACGCTTGACGGGGGTGCGCTCGGTAATCTGCGCCAGAGTCAGGGAGGCGTGGCCAATGCCGAGCACATGATCCTTACGGAGCACGCCGGGGCGCTGATGCGCACCTAGGTCGGCGGCAACAAAGATTTCGGTGCCGTCATCGGCGGCATGCGGGCGCAGGTCAACGCTCGCGGACCAGCGGGCAGAATCCGCGGCGTCACGCTCAATCAGCGCGGCATCCTCGAAATCAACTAGGGTATCGCCGAAAACCTCGGCTGCCTCAGCCTCGGTGAGCGGGCGAGCCAGCAGGAAAAACGCCAGCAGACGCGCCAGGTTCTTCTCCTCCACGCTGTAATCGCCGCGCAGAATGTGCTCCACACGCCACAGGCCCGGAACCACCTGGTCGCGAGCCATCGCCTCAGCAGCCTCAACACCCAGCAGCTCCTGCACAGCGTCATAGCTGTAGTTCAACGCCAGCAGGCGTTCACGGATGCGGGTCAGGCGGGCGTAATCATCGCTGCGGGGAGCATCCGCAACGGCGGCGTACTCGGGGGCGAAAGTGGAGGCAGAAATAGTCATGCACACCATTCTACGCACCCGCCGCAACCGGCCGCCCGAGTCAGGTGCGTTGGGAACACCGCACGGACTAGCGGGGAAGAAGCCCTCACCTCATGAGCTCCGACCCACCCACTGACCAAAACTGTCATCTGCGCAAGAGCACCCGCCCCATCGCATACACTGAAACCATGAGTAACCTGTACCCCGATGAAAGTATCAGCGTCGACAAGTGCTGGGAGCGTCTGCACGCGAACACTCTCGGCCGCCTCATCCTCACTGATGGACAGCACGTCGATGTGCTGCCCGTGCTCTACGCCGTCGCCCACCAAAACGATAAGCAGGAAATCTACATCCGCACCACCCGCGGCAACAAGTTCTCCTCCGTGGTGGTCAGCCGCCGCGTCGCCTTCGAAATCGACGAAACCCTTGAAGACGGCATCCGCTCCGTCATCGTCGTCGGTATTGCCCACTGGCTGCCGCCGGAAATGACCCCGCAGATTGTGCGCACCTTCGACCTGCCCGACTCCGAAACCCACGAAATGCAGTGGGTGCGCATCGTGCCGCAGACCGTGTACGGCCGCGAATACCCGCTGCTGCCCGCCTACCTGGACGGCACCCACCCCGACTCGGACACCCTGACCAGCTAGAAGCGTAGGCGAGCGGGCTAGAAGCACAGGTGAAGGTACCGTGCGGTGCGCCCCAGCCCCGCCACCCGACCCTGTGCACATACCCCTGTGCACACACCACCGCTTCCGGTACCGTATGATGTACCGAGTACCCTGCGCACACGTGCAAGCTCAACACGCCCGGTCCACATCAACCGGAACCGGGCTAGCTCGTCTCGCGCCGGGCCACCACGCGCTCGCGGCATGAAACGCACCGAACGCACCACATAAACCCAACACAAATTACACCCCCACAGATCACCTCACCCCGCGTACACCACAGCCCGTCGGCGCCCACAAGCGCCAGCGTAGGTTATGGTTGAATACGTAGCTTTTCAACACACAGATAGAGGAGTGCCGTGCCCGCTCAGGCAAAGAACGGAAAAGCCCTGCTGATTGTGGAGTCTCCCTCCAAGGTCAAAACTATTAGCAGCTACCTCGGCGAGGACTACCTTGTCGACTCGTCCATGGGCCATATCCGCGACCTTCCGCAGCCCTCCGAACTGCCCGAAAACCTCAAGAAGAGCCCCGTCGGCAAGTTCGCTGTCAACGTTGAAGAGAACTTCGAACCCTACTACGTGGTCAACCCCGACAAGAAGAAAAAGGTCGCCGAACTCAAGCGCAAACTCAAAGAAGTAGACGCGCTCTACCTGGCAACCGATGGTGACCGCGAAGGTGAAGCCATCGCGTGGCACCTGAAGGAAGTCCTCAAGCCTAAGGTACCCGTCTACCGCATGACCTTCCCCGAAATCACCCGGGAAGCCATTCAGCGTGCCTTCGGCGAACTGCGCGACATCGACCTGCACCTGGTCGACGCGCAGGAAACCCGCCGCATCCTCGACCGAATCTACGGTTACGAAATCTCCCCCGTGCTCTGGCGCAAGGTCGGCCGCGGCCTCTCCGCAGGTCGTGTGCAGTCCGTCGCAACCCGCCTCGTGGTTGAGCGCGAACGCGAACGCATGGCATTCGTCGCCGCCAACTACTGGGACCTGACCGGACGCTTCCTGACCGCAGCTTCCGAAGGCTTCGACGCCAAGCTGGTCGCCGTAGACGGCAACCGTGTCGCCACCGGCAAGGACTTCGCCGACGACGGCACCCTCAACACCTCCAAGGTCACCCACCTGAACGAGGAAGCCGCCCGCGCGCTCGCCGCTGCCCTGCAGTCCGCCGCGTTCTCGGTGCGCTCCGTCGAGACTAAGCCGTACAAGCGCCGCCCGGCAGCGCCGTTCACCACCTCCACCCTGCAGCAGGAAGCCGCACGTAAGCTGCGTTTCTCCTCCCGCGTGACCATGCAGGTGGCGCAGCGCCTCTACGAAAACGGTTACATCACCTACATGCGTACCGACTCGGTGGCACTGAGCGAGCAGGCAATCTCCGCCGCACGCCGCCAGGCATCCGAGCTGTACGGCGCAGAATTTGTGCCCTCCGCACCGCGCGTGTACACCTCCAAGAGCAAGAACGCGCAGGAAGCCCACGAAGCAATCCGCCCCGCGGGTGACACCTTCCGCACCCCGGACGCTGTGCGCGGCGCCCTGTCCAACGACGAATTCCGCCTCTACGAACTGATTTGGAAGCGTACCGTCGCCTCCCAGATGGCTGACGCGACCGGTTCCACCGCCTCCGTGCGCCTGGGCGCCGTGGCGTCTAACGGCCAGGACGCTGAGTTCGCTGCATCCGGCACCGTCATCACCTTCCGCGGCTTCCTCGCCGCCTACGAGGAGGGCGTTGACGCATCCCGCGTGGCTGAGCGTGAGGCGAAGGACGCTGAGAAGCGCCTGCCGAACCTGACCACCGGCGAGGCACTGACCGCCGAGGCTATTGAGCCCGCCGGCCACGAGACCCTGCCGCCCCCGCGCTACACCGAGGCGTCCCTCGTGAAGACCCTGGACGAGCTGGGCATTGGCCGCCCGTCCACCTACGCGGCGGTTATTTCGACCATCATGGACCGCGGATACGTGAACGTTCGTTCTGGTTCGCTGATTCCGTCCTGGACCGCGTTCTCCGTGGTGCGCCTGCTCGAATCCAGCTTCGGCCCCTACGTGAACTACGAGTTCACCGCGCAGATGGAAGAAGACCTCGACCGCATCGCACGCGGCGAGGAGTCCCGCGTCGAGTGGCTGGGCGAGTTCTACTTCGGTGGCGGCTCCAAGCGCGGCTTGAAGCCCATTGTCGATAACCTCGGCGAGATTGACGCCCGCAGCATTAACTCCATCCCGATTGCGGACGGCATTGTGCTGCGCGTGGGCAAGTTCGGCCCCTACCTGGAGGCTGAAGGCACCCTCGACACCGAGACCGGCGAGCTGACCGAGCCGGTTCGCGCGAACGTACCCGCCGACCTGGCACCGGACGAACTGACCGAAGCGAAGGCACGTGAACTGCTCGAACAGGGCAAGTCCGACGGCCGTGTGCTCGGCGTGGACCCCGCCACCGGCCGCCAGATTGTGGCTCGTGACGGCCGCTTCGGCCCCTACGTCACCGAGGTGATCGAGGAGATGACCGAGGAGCAGATTCAGGCGTACCTGGACGCTCAGCCGACCGAGTACTACAAGAACGGCAAGCCCAAGCCGAAGAAGAAGCCGAAGCCCGAGAAGCCGCGCACCGCGTCCCTGTTCAAGTCCATGGACCTGGCGACCGTGACCCTGGAGCAGGCTCTGCAGCTGATGAGCCTGCCGCGCGTGCTCGGTACCGACGCTGAGGGCGTGGAGATCACCGTGCAGAACGGCCGCTTTGGCCCGTACCTGAAGAAGGGCACGGACTCCCGCTCGATTGGCAGCGAGGACGAGATTTTCACGATTACGCTGGAGCAGGCACTGGAGATTTACTCCCAGCCGAAGCAGCGCGGTCGTGCGGCGGCTAAGCCTCCGCTGGCTGAGCTGGGCGTGGACCCGGTCAGCGAGAAGAAGATCGTGGTGAAGGACGGCCGCTTTGGCCCGTACATCACCGACGGTATTACGAACATTACGGTTCCGCGTGCGGAGTCGGTCGAGTCGCTGACCCACGAGCGTGCGGTGCAGCTGCTGGCTGACAAGCGCGCGAAGGGCCCGGTCAAGCGTAAGACCGCCGCGAAGAAGACCACCACGGCTAAGAAGACGACTGCTAAGAAGACGACTGCAAAGTCTACTACCGCGAAGAAGACGACCACTCGTAAGACCGCGGCAAAGAAGACCGCCGAGTAGCATTTCTACTTGAAGGCGCAGGATGCGTCCCGAACCCCTTAGCGGGGTGGGGCGCCTCCTGCGCCTTTTGCGTGCCCTAGCTTTTGAAGCCGGGTGCGCGTTTTGTGCGCGTGCTGTGTTTCTTAGGCTTGCGCTGTGCTAATGCTGGGCATCTGCCCGGATTGTTTGCGGAGTGACCCGCGCCTCTGACAGACTGGGAGAGGCGCCGCACCTGCGGTACCGCACACAGATAGTATCCCGCCGCGGGGCGGGGGAGGGGAGCGCATCGTGCGCCTGGGAGTTCTGGATGTCGGGTCGAATACGGTCCACCTGCTGCTGATTGACGGTAGCCCTGGAGCGCGCCCCGAACCGTACGCGTCGCACAAGATTCCGCTGCAGCTCGTGCAGTACCTCGACACTGAGGGCAATATCTCGCAGGAGGGTGCGGACGCGCTGACCCGCTTCGTGACCAGCGCCCGCGACTTCGCTATTGAGAATGAGGCGGAGGACCTGCTGGCGTTCTCCACGAGCGCTATCCGTGAGGCGGGTAATGGTGCGTCGGTACTGCATCAGGTGCGTGAGCAGACCGGCGTGAGCCTGAACGGTATTTCGGGCGACCAGGAAGCGGCGATTACGTACTTTGCGGTGCGCCGCTGGCAGGGCTGGGGCGCGGGCCGCATCCTTGATTTTGATATTGGTGGCGGTTCGTTTGAGTTTTCGACGGGTACGAATGCGTTGCCGGATGCGGCGATGAGTGTGCCGTTGGGCGCGGGCCGCCTGACTCGTGAGTTCTTTGATGAGCAGCCGCCGAAGCCGAAGCAGGTGAAGCGTCTGCGTAAGTATGTGCGTGAGCAGATCGCCCCGGTGGCGGAGAACCTGCTGAAGTATGGTGCGCCGGATATGACGGTGGGTACGTCGAAGACGTTCCGTTCATTGGCGCGTATTTGTGGTGCGGCGCCGTATTCGGCGGGCCCGCACGTGAAGCGTGAGATGCACCTGCAGGATTTGCGCCTGTGGACTCGTCGCATGGAGGCGATGACGGTGTCTGAGCGTAGCGATCTGCCGGGTGTTTCGAAGGCGCGTGCGGAGCAGATGCTGGCGGGTGCTATTGCGGCGGAGGCTGCGATGGAGGCGTTTGGTGTTGAGACGATGCGTGTGTGCCCGTGGGCGCTGCGTGAGGGCTTGATTCTGAAGCGTATTGAGCATCTGGCGGAGGGTACGGGTACTCCGGTCAACCCGAAGACCCTCCTGGGTGCGTAACCGGTGCGTGACGTGGCCGAATAGCCGCAGCTGAACCCCGCAGGCTGGTGTGTAATGGGCACCGGCCTGCGGGGTCACCGCTTATAACGTGTATATCCCGCCGACAAAGACGTAGGAAAGGAACAATCACCGATGAAAATCCAAGAAGTTATTGACGAAGTCAACAGCACCTGGGGCGAAGAACACGAAGAAAAGAAGAGAAAGATATTTAGAGAAAATATTTTTAAAAAGCCAATATTTGCTTTTTGTGGCATATCAATAATGTATCTTTCGCCGTTATTATTGGTTTTTCCATTCTTGGTTATATATCCGGATAAGAGTTCCAATTTACCCATTTGGTTGGTGGGATTTATATTTAATATTCCCTATTATTTATTTGACCTAAGGTCTGGAGTTATTGCATCTATTGCCAGCTTGCTCTTAAGTTTATATGTTAGTGTTGGGAAATATGCTGATACTGTAGATGGGATTCGTGGAGAAGCTCGCCGAGCCGCTTATCGACAATTTGCCGAATTGGTTGCTTATGTAATTTTTACTATATTTATTATCAATTTTTGGCATGGTCTTTTTGTTGGGTTCTTGAGTAGAAAAGTAGGGTGGGGTAAAAATATTGTCCCAGGCGATGTGAATATTGAGCGATATGCGGACATCCCTCTGTGGATTTTGATATTTTTTGCATGGTTTACTCTAGCTTCATGTCTTATGTTAGTGTACAGTGAAAAAGATATTTTAATTAAGAATGCTTTCGTTTTAAGTAGGGTAAAAAATGTGGAAGAATCTAAAGAAATCTTGTTCGCCTCAGAGTATAATATTGCCCGGTATTTGTATGATAAGACTCAAGTTAAATCATTTGTGGCAGAAGAGGCTGGGGTAGGTAACTTAGGTGGAGTCTCCAAAGTCAATGGAGCAGTTCAGTCTGAATATGGCACTATATTCTATTTAAATAGGGGATCTATTGGTTTTGGAATTAAAACAGATACTTGGTCTTTTGTTGCCAACGTAGAATTTTTGAGACTTGTTGTGCTCTGGCTTATCTTGGCGCTCTTCTCGACTGCTTTGCCAGCCAGAGAGGGGATTCTGTTTTTTGTTCTTGCTAGTTTGCTTTTCGGTGCATGCTTCTTTGTGTATATGCAGTGTAATATAAACTTATTTTCCGAAATTTACAAATTTAATATTTTGGGGACTAAAAGAGGGGTTTATAGACTATTTAAGTATTTGGAGTTTTACTGGCAAAGGATATTTAATCTTGTGCTTGTTTGGGTAGTAGTCTCCCTGCTTATGGTTAGATTGTTAACTATTTTCCTCCGTGAAGTATCTGACTTCATTGAAGGATTTAATATTTCTTTTGAGGCTTCAATTAATTTGTTGGTTGCGTTATTCCTTGTTATTTCTGTAGTTATTTCTGTTCTTATGGCTTGGTTGCTGGAAAGTGTAGTCAGGAGTGCGATTAAATCGAGAGTTGAGGAGCATTCTCTGGAGGCAATCTCTAGAATTTTTGCAGGTGATTTCGATATTAAATTTAATAAGAGTGGGGTTAATTATATTATTGTGGCATATATCTATTGTTCAATGAAGAATATTAATAAAATATATTCTGAATATAAGCTAGGTATTGATGAGTAATCTTTGTGTGAGTGGCTAGAAGGGGGTCTGGTATTTCAATAAAAGTTCAGTGACTTTAATGGAGATAGATGTGATATTGCGTAGGTACTGTCTGTTTTTATGTATGTGCGCCTCTGAAAACACCTGGAACTTCTTGTATTGAGAGCGGACCATGGTTTAGTGTCTTCAACCATGGCTTTTAACTACGACCAAAGACACTAACCTATGGCACAAATCCGTAACCCATGACCGAATCTCCGGCTGCGCCAGGTAGGCGAGAGCCGGTTATGGGTTATGACTTAGCCTTTTCGTCGATAGGTTAGTGTCTTCACTGCGGGTTAAAGACCCATGGTGAAGACACTAACCTATCGAAAACCTCTGTCTAAAAGGCAGAGTGGCCCCGAATACCACCGCATCCGGGGCTGTCCCTTTCTTTTTTGTTGTTTTGATGAATTCTCTATTGCCATTTTGATATAATCACAGAGGGCGTAATTAGCAGAGAGAACAGGCGGAGTATACTAAAACATGGCAGAATTTTTTATATTAAAATTTAGTGAAGTAACAAGAGAAGTGACTCTACGAGAGGCTATTGGAGGTATCGATGAGTTTTCTAAACTATAACAAAGATGAAAAGTTAGAATTTAACTATAAGAGGGCATGCGGCCTGTGGCTAATTGTGGTGGCAGTAGTTATAGCAATAGCTACCTTGGTCGGAGGAAAGCAAATAATAAACATGCAAGTATTCAGCATTGGCTACGTTATTAGCTTTTTCTCGATCAACATGAATAAAAAAGTGCTGAATAGACTATCCGATGGTCCTTCAAGTGAATTTCAAAATAAAGTATCCTCGTATGCTGTTGTTTTACTATTTGTCTTAATGGTTTTGCTGGGTGGCCCATTCTTTGCAACTGAAAATTGGAGATTGATTTGGCTAGGGGCACTGATGGCAACCGCACTGCATTTCTTCCCTTATTATTTTGTGCATGGAAAGTCAATGATATACCTGGGTCTTATCTGTGCCATTAATGTTTTCGCAGGATATGTTTGTGTCGACGTTCCACTAGAGGTAATTGCATATATTGATGCGGCAATTAAGCTCATCTTCGGAATCTATCTGCTATTCCTTTCAAAGCCGTCAAAGCAAATATAAGGCGCAGTTTGTCGATGTGCTAAAAAGCGGCCCCGGACGCACACACGCATCCGGGGCCGCCTGCTAGGAAAGGAACAATCACCGATGACGAACCAACTACTGTTAGCACAGGTGCTAGCTGAGGGGACCGAATCTACGCAGAGTCTTACCGCTATACCCTGGACAACAATAGTATCTTCTGCAATTGGTCTTCTTGGCTCAATTCTTGTCGCGTGGTGGAGCGGTCGAAAGATTGACAAGCAAATGGAGCTGTCGAAACAGGCTACTCCACCGGAGCTAACTCGTTATAAGACATGGGTTGAAGTATCTGAAAAATATAAAGAGCTCATGGAATTTGAGAGAGCTAATAGTTTTGAAGACACTGAAAAGGAGTATCAAGAAATTAGAGCATCCCGAAAAGCTGCCCTTGATCGTGCTGTTTGGGAACGGAGGGTGCTTTCTTCGTGCTCGGATATAGTTGCTCAGAGGAGACTCTTGGAACTTCCGGAAGGGTATATTTTTACTGAAAACGTAAACTCTATCCAAGCAATTCCCTCCTTTGACTCTAAAATATCTATCATCTTCCATTTTATCTCGTATATTATTTCGATTATTTTTTCAGCCGTATTCATCATTTTCCTTGCGAAATATTTTGTAATATTTTCAGGGCATGCTTTAAATGCTGAAATAGATTATCTCCAGGCATTTCTTTTTATTGTTTTTGGTTTTCTGCTCTTTTTTATGAGTATGATGGCTGTCCGTCTTTTATATATTGTATTGGATGGTTTTATCGATGCCCTGAGGGGTGTGAAAATCGCAGAACATGAGTATATTAAAATCGTTCAGATATATGCGAGGGAGGAAGTTTTTGCAGAGGTAATTAAAGTGGCATCAAAAACGTATAAAAACGCTTCAAGGGTAAGGTATTCATTCCTTGATGAAAAGTATTCGGATATGATTAATCTTCCTGCTGTGTGGCGCTCTGGCGTTTGGTATTCAGGTATCTCAAAGTTTTTAGGATTTATGGCACCTTATTTTGTTCTAGAAAAGTTTAATAAGAGTGAAAAGCCCTACGGTTCTTATTTAGAGGGGGCATTTGAAATTGATGCTAAGAACCCTGTAGATGAAGAATCGCTTGCTCAGGATAGAGCAGTTTCAGATAAGAAAGACAAGAACTGATTTGCTCTAGATAACCTCTGACTCCCCGAGGGCAAACATTGAGAAGCCACATGTGTTTCGAACAGCCACATCATAAGTGGCTTCTGGAAACACATGTGGCTTCTCGCTATGGGGCTGTAACCCATGCAGAAATTGCGCCATGGTTTAGCGTCTTCTGCCATGGTTTTTAGCTACGACCAAAGACACTAACCTATGGCACAAATCCGGAACTCATGACCGAATCTCCACCCAGCCCGAGTAGTCCAAACAAAGCAACGCGGCCCCGGACGCTTACATGTCCGGGGCCGCCTGCTGCGGTTATTTATATGTTGGGTTAGAAACTGGTTTACATGTCGGGCCAGTCGCGGTGCAGCGAATACTCAGTATCCCCATCACCGTTATCATTCAGATGCCAACGCTGACCGGTACGAATATCAGCCTTGCGCAGGCGCGGATTCGGGTTGTCCGGCTTGCCCATGGTCGGATCGTTCTTGCAGCCCCAGCGAGTGTCGTCGTAGCTGCAGTCACCTGCCACACGGCCCACATCAACCCACCACACACGAATCAGCAACGGTTCAGCAGTGTCCTTCTTAACGACAGTACGCATAGCCTGCCACGGACCACCATTGACGCGGTACCGGCCAGCATAAGAAACCGTTGCGTAGGCGTGGAAGTTGCCAGAGCGTTCATACACATAACTGGTTGCGGTCGGTCGTGCTTTCGAGCCTGACTTCGGGTAGATGGGCTCGCCGATAGTGTAAGACGTGCTTTCGTCACCGTTGCCGTATTGGACGGTCATCTGTACCGGATAAGATTCGATTTCAACGTGACCAGCTGAGAGTTCGCCTTCCCAATAAGCGGTGGGAGCTTCAGCGTAGAAATTGACGTTGTCGCCCTTGTAGATATTCGGGTCGCCTTTAGCTCTGCCGGTGCCGTTACCGGAGTTATAGGACTGCTTTAGGATAGGCGGTCGGATATCGGTGTTGGCGAATTTGTCTTCAATTTCTTGAAGCATTTCAGCAGGGTTTGGCTTGCGAGGTTCTCCGGGGTTATTGGCGGTTAGGGTGCGGGTTTCTACTGGGTTGCAGTAGGTTCCGATGCCGGAGGTATTGTAGTAGCCGGTGTAGTCGTTGCCGTCGTCAGGCATCATCCAGGTGCGGAAATACTGTCCTGGTTGACCGTCAGCGGTGACGCAGGAGTCTTTATCAGTGGTTGAAGCGTAATATTGACCGCCCATGCCATCATTTGCAAGATAATGCGTCTCCTCAAATTTTTGCTGTTGCTGTTGTTTTGCAGTCCTAAGATCATCTTGGGCAGACTCATGATTAGGATAAGCATTTGTCTGAGCTATATCATCTACGTCATCATATGAAGAGGGAACGCTATATGGTGCTTTTACATCGGAAATACTGTGATTGTTGTTATCTGAGGTATCCTCTAAAGCGTAAATTAGATGTGAAGCAGGGCCAATAAACCCTATAATACATGTCGCGCAAAATAGGGATAGTTGTTTTTTGTGCATTATTTAATAACTCCTTGTTCGCGGAGCTGCTTATTGGAAACGTAACCAGACAGATACCAATACCCATCCTTATAGCGATAACGCATCATGAAAACTTCGTTATTATCATGCTTTGTATTGGAATGCTCCGTCCTGCTTCCATCAGGATTGACATAGATGGCATAGGTCCAAAGGCGCCTAGTAAGAACCCAATACTCTTTTGCTTTATCGTCGTAATTGAGGGTACTCTCTGCTTGAAAATCTGAGGTTCCCGCAATAACCCAGCCGCCGCGCTGATAAAGGCCCTCGATATCCTTGAGGAACTTAATATCCTTCTCGTAGGTATCCAGCATATAGGGCCATACATACTGCATATCACCGGTCTGAATACCGTAGTTACGGGCTCTGACCCAATCGGTCATCATCTCACGGAGACCAGCGAAGGTTTCGGGGTACTGTTGCGGCTTAGCCTTGGGGAGCGGGACGTTCTGAGCCATACCGTATTCATCAGCTTCACGGTATTCGCCGTCAGGTGCCTTCGAGCCGCCAGAGTAGCCGCGGGTAATGACCGGGCTTGGGGTTGCCGAAACTGAAGTAGATTCAGATGCCACTGCAGATGCCGAAGTCGTTTCAGTCGGGGCAGCAGATGCAGTAGCTGCCGCCTCGTTATTTGCCTGCTGACCACACGCCGCAAGCAGGGCGCCAAGGCCTACAAGTGCGCAGCTGCCCAACAGGGTACGGCGGTTGAGAATGGTCGAATCCATAGAAGATACGCTCCTATCGTCGGTGACGGTGTGATATATGTGCATGTCGGGCCGTTATTCACAGGTTGCGTCGACTGCCGGAAGAAAAACAGCCCCGTAGCGCGCCCATCAAGCGCATCAATGCGCTGTGGAACACTACAGTTACCACCCTACCGCATATTTGCGGTCGTTTGCATTCTTTTGGTAGCTACGGTGATGAATCATCACTATTCGGATATTTCATTGCTTTATGCATTAAATATCTCTGAGCCCGTGGAGGTGCCGCCTCCACAGAATTTGTGCCATGGTTTAGCGTCTTTGACCATGGCTTTTAACTACGACCAAAGACACTAACCTATGGCACAAATCTGTAACTTATGACCGAATCTCCGGCTGCGCCAGGTAGGTGAGAGCCGGTTATGGGTTATGACTTAGCCTTTTCGTCGATAGGTTAGTGTCTTCACTGCGGGTTAAAGACCCACGGTGAAGGCACTAACCTATCGAAAACCTCGGTCTAAAAGGCAGAACCTATTTCTTAGCGCCGAACGCCCGCGTCCACGCCCAGCGCGTCAGCACCGCCGTGCCCACCGCAACCGCCATCGGCAGCCACGCACTCGCACCCTGACCCGTAAAACCGATCAACAACGTCAACGCAGACAACGGCGCATTCATCGAAATACCCAGAAACGCCGCCGTACCCGTCAATGCCGCCGCATACAACACCATCGACGCGCCACCCGGCACCCCACCCAAGCCGGGGAACGCCCACAGCGCCAGCGCCGCCACACAAAACGCAGCCGCCGCACCCAACGCCAAACCCGGCGTCAACGTACCGCCATACGAGCCCGAACGCAGACTCAACAACACCACGGCAGCCTTCGCCACGCACAACGCCAACACGTACCCTGCCGCCGCCGCAGTCAAACCGCCCGCCGCCGCATCCAACGACACATTAAACGTGTGCTGAGTCAGCAGACGACCATTACCCAGAATCTCCGGAAGCCACAGCGAAACCACCGCGACCAGCGCAAATGACACCGGAATACGCCACAAAAGAGAACGCTCCTTCGCCTTCAACTTCTCCACACGCTGGGACAACGCCCTAAAACCCAACGCCAACGGAGTCAACACCACACCCGTTAGCGCCGCCACCGTCAGCGTCGTCGCATCCAACGGAAGCTGCGGCACCGGGTACGTCGGCGCATTCGAAATCACCAGATTCGCCGTGGCCGTCGCCGTCCACACCGTCACCGCACCCACATACAGCGACCACAAGCTCAGGCCCGCAGCCATCGCCTCCACAAGGTACACCAGACCACCAATCGGCACCTGATACACCGCCGCCAAACCGGACGCCGCACCCGCCGCCACCAGCAGGCGACGCTCACGATCACCCAGCAGCGGCGAACCATCCGGGCGAGAGCCACCCACACGCTCCAGAAAACGCGCGCACCGACCCGCAGCCAGTGCACCCAGCTCACGAGGCGCGACCTCCTTACCCACCGGGGAACCCGCACCCACCGCAACAATCTGGATCACCGAATGCGAAATCTGCCGCCACAGCGACGGCGCACGATCCTCCTCAGTAGCACCTGCAATCTGCGACTTCACGCCGACCACACGCCGGCCGCCCGACTGCAGGTAATACCAAACCAGCGCCACAAACGGACCCAGAGCCGCCAAAACCAAGGCGCGACGCGCCGGGTCAGCGCCATCAGTGACCATCGGGTGATGTCCCTCAGCCTGACCGAAAGCTAGCTCCTGCATAAAATCCAGAACATAATGCAGAACAATCGCACCCAGGCCGCTGAACACGCCCGTGACCAGCGCGGCAAGGGTCAGCCCCAGTAGGAGGCGAAACAAAAAAGAGCGGGAACCAGCAGGATTCTGCGGGCTATTCGGGGAAGAATTCGAGGAAGAACCAGTATGAGAAGACATAGAAAGAGGGGGGTGTTGCGTGCTGTGTGTTGTTGAAGGCCTCATGCCCGGCACAAACTGCCGCGGTTGAAGTTGCTTTCATTCTACGCCTGCACTTTTGGCGGCTTATGGGCAGGCCACAAGGCGAGAAGCGGGGCGGCGCGGTGCATGGAGGCGCGCAGAGTGAAGCCGCCGCACAGAAAGCCCGGAAGAAGCACGAGCCAGGTCACATGCCCGTAGTCGCACCCGCTATGCTGGAAGGGTACGCCTCCACACGCCCGCTGCGCACAGCACACCGCGCACCCGCAGGGCGCAGGCACCACATACGGAAGGATCAACGATGACCGCAACTATTGCTTTTCTCGGCACCGGCTCCATGAACGGCTCCATCGCCGCGGGCCTGCTCGCAGCCGGCCACGACCCCGCACACATCCGCGCCACCGTGCGCACCGAAGAATCTCGCGCCGCTCTCGCCCAGCGCCTCGGCGACAAGGTCGAAATCATCACCACCGGCGGCGAAGCCGACGGCAACCACAAGGCAACCGCCAATGCGGACGTCGTGCTGCTCGGCGTGAAGCCCTACGGCATCGTCGAGCTCGCCCGCGATATTGCACCCGCCCTCGCACCGAACGCCGTCGTGGTGTCCGTTGCTGCCGGCGTGACCCTCGAAACCCTCGCCGAGTGCCTTCCTGCAGGTCAGCCCATTGTTCGCTGCATGCCGAACACCCCCTCCTCCGTGGGCAAGGGCGTGCTCGCCATCTCCACCACCGACACCGTGAAGGACGAACAGAAGAAGCTCGTCGAAGAGGTCTTGGGCACCGTCGGCTTGGTCGTTGAGGTCCGCGAGGACCAGATGGATGCGGTCACCGCCGTCTCCGGTTCCGGCCCGGCATACGCGTTCCTGCTTGCGGAGGCGATGGCAATCGCCGGCGAGAAGCTCGGCCTGGATGCAGACACCGCGCTCAAGCTTGCCAGCGCAACCGTTGCCGGTGCAGGCTTCCTGCTCGATACCAACCCGGATGCGCCCGCCCTGCGCCGCGCCGTGACCAGCCCGAACGGCACCACCGAGCGTGCACTGAACACCTTTGTGGACGGCGGCCTCTTCCAGCTGGCCGAGGACGCGATGCGCGCCTGCGCAGCCCGCTCGGCGGAAATGAGCCAGCTGTACACCGCTGACGAGGACTAGTCATTACGGACTAACCAGCGGGGACTAATACCGTCCGGTAGCATCCCTATGATTGGGTAAAACCACAGAAAACAGCCTCCTCCCGACAGAACGGGAAGAGGCTGTTTTTCTATGTCTATGCGTGGGCTCATTAAACGCGGACTCAATAAACGCGGGCTCCTCAAGGTAGCGAGGAAAAGTGCACTTAGGGGCGCGCCGCGAAACGCTCAATCAGGTCCACCTGACCGGACACAATCAGAATGTCGCGCGAGTGAATGCGGGTGGTCGCGTCCGCGTAGGTGAAGTCCTCACCGGGGGACTTAATACCAACCACAGACACGCCGTACTTGGAGCGGATATCCGACTCGGCGAGGGTGAAGCCGTGGGTTTCCTTCGGCGGGCGCATCTTCGCAATCGCGAAGTCGTCATCAAACTCAATGTAGTCCAGCAGACGACCCGAGACGAGGTGCGCAGCGCGGCGGCCGGCATCCGCCTCCGGGTAGACCACGTGGTGCGCGCCAATGCGCTCCAGAATCTTGCCGTGCGCGGGGGTGATAGCCTTCGCCCAGATACGCTCCACGCCAATGTCTACGAGGTTTGCGGTAATCAGCACGGACGCCTCAACGGAGGTGCCCACGCCCACCACGGCGGAACCGAAATCATCTGCGCCCAACTGGTGCAGGGTGTCGATATCGGTCGCATCGGCGGAGACCACGTGGGTCAGCACGCCGGACCATTTCTGCACCAGCTCGGGGTCCTTCTCGATGGCGAGAACCTCCTTATTCTGCAGGCGCAACTGGGCAGCCACAGCCGAACCGAAGCGTCCCAAACCAATCACGAGGACGGGGGCGTTATGTGCACTAGCCAATGGTGGGCCTTTCTTCGGGGAACTTGTAGAGGCGGCGGCGTGAACGCATTGCCAAGCCGGTTGCGGCGGTTGTTGTACCCACACGACCAATGAGCATGAGCACACTGAGCACGTACACGCCTGCCGGAGGTAGGCTCGCGGAGAGGCCGTTTGAGAGGCCGCAGGTCGCGAAGGCAGAGATGACCTCGAAGATGACTTCTTTGAGATCTGCGCCGCTAATGATGAGAATCGATGCGGTGCCAACACCTACCACGGTAGCACCCATAACGATCACAGAGATGGCAATGCGCAGAGAGGATTCGGGGATGGTGCGATTGAACGCTACGACCTTCTGGTCACCTCGCGCCTCGGCAAGAATCGACAGGGCAATCACGGCGATGGTGGTGACCTTCACGCCGCCTGCGGTCGAGCCGGAGCCGCCACCAACGAACATGAGCGTGTCCGTCAGCAGGGTGGAGACGGGGGTGATGGCGTCCATGTCGACCAGGTTGAAGCCGCCCGAACGCATCATTACGGAGGCAAAGATTGCGTTGAGGATTTTATCGCCGGGAGAGTAGGAACCGATGGTTGCGGGGTTATTCCATTCGAAAAGACCCCAGAAGAAGGCACCAAAACCGAAGAAGAAGAGGGTGGTGACCACGGTCAGTTTTGCGGTGAGCTGCCAGTGTGAGGGACGGAAGGGGTTGCGCTGAATCGCAATGAACACGGGGAAGCCGAGCGAGCCGAGGAACACCGCGATGCAGATGGGTACGAGCAGGAAGAGATCGTGGCCGTAGGGTACGATGCCGTCCGAGTGCGGGGTGAATCCGGCGTTGTTGAATGCCGAAACCGAGTAGAAAATGCCGTGCCACAGGGCCTCGTGTGGTGCTTCACCGAGCGCGAGGAATCGCGGGGTGAGGAGCATCGCAATGAACGCTTCGATGGAGAAAGACGCGTACGCCACCGCTTTAACGATGCCGCCGACCTCGCCGAGTCGGCTGATGTTCAGGTCTTCCTGCGCGATGAGCTTGGTGCGCAGACCCATTTTGCGGCCGATAGCCAGCGCCAGCAGGGAGGTGATGGTCAGCGTGCCCAGACCACCCACCTGGCAGGCGAGAAGAATCATTGCCTGACCAAAGGTTGACCACTGATCCGCCGTGGAAACGGTGGTCAGACCGGTCACGGTGACCGCGCTGGTGGAGGTGAAGACCGCGTGGTGTAGCGCGACACGATGCCCGTCTGCCGAAGAAATCGGCAGGGACAGCATGACGGTGAAGAAGATGATGACTAGAAAGAAGGCACCGATTGCGGTGCGCGAGGGGGACGCCAGAACCGAGGAATCAATGAAGTCGCGGAAGCGTTCGAGAGTCTTCTGGTTGAACTCTAGCGGGGTGCGTTTGCGCTGAGTCTCGGAGTCTTCGTGGTCACGTAGGGTAGGCAGACGGTCAAGATCGATGCCGGGCACGCTGGTGAGGATGCTGAGGTTTTCAGCTTCGCGGCGGTCGCGGCGGCTTCGGCGAACCTGCTGCTTTTGGGGTTCGGAGGTGGCACCGCTGAGGGTGTCCCAGCGGCGGTTGAGCTGGCCCTGGGGGTGGTGGTGTCGGCGCCGGGTGCGGCGGATGATGCGTCCCATGCGCCTCCTTCAGCGAGTGTCTGGGTGTTGACGTGTTGATGTGTTGGGCGGCTGTTTGAGCCTGTGTTTAACGCCTTCTAGTGTATCGCGCCGGGTGCCTGCTGAGGGGGTTGAGGCTCTGGTGGTTCGGGGGTAAATATGTGAGCTTGGAGAAGGCGTGCGGCTGGTTTTGTGGGTGGAACCACGAAAACTATATATTCTGTATTAGCTATATAAGTATTGAGGGGTTCGCTGGGTTGCATATGCCTAGGATGAGATACAGGAAATCACCACGAGATGTGATAGGCACTTCATGCTTTTCTCCCTTTCAGGGCTCCATATTGGGTTAGCATTCAGTGGTCTTTCAGAATTTTTGAAGGTAATTTCTGTATTAGCCTCATTCTAAGCTTGAGGCGCCACTTTATATGTCATAATCGCTATATGCATTCTGATGTTTTTTCTGTCATCGCGGATCCGACTCGCCGCCGAATTGTGCGTATTCTCGCTGAGCAAACCCACACGGTGGGCGCAGTGGTTGAAAAGCTGGGCATGAGCCAGCCGACCATTTCGAAGCACCTGAAAGTCCTTCGCGATGCAGATGTGGTCTCCGTGACCGTGGAGGGGCAGCGTCGCCTCTACTCCCTGAACCCGGATGTATTCGCCACCGTGACCGAGTGGATTAACGAGACCGTTCAGATTGCACGCCAGTCCAATGAGGCGCACGCACCCGTGGCACTGCCCGGTGGCGTGAGTGCATCTGCCTCCGACAATGCGACGGCTGAGAAGCCGGTCGAGAAGACCTTCGAAAAGAGCGCTCAGAAGCCCGAGGCGACCGACTCTGAGACTCTCACCGTTGAGGCACCCACCCCCGAGGAAATCGAGCAGGCTCGCATTCAGCGCGCCCGCGCACAGCACCTGACCCCCAGCGCGCGCATCTACTCGCGCCCTGCGGAGCATGCTGCTGATAGCACCGCTTCCGAAGCTATCGCTGAGAAGGTGGGAGCTGCTGAGCCCACCTCGCAGGAAGAGGCTGTGGATAGCACCCCGATGCGCCCCTTCACTCCCGCATCTTACGGTTACGACGCTGGGGTGACCCCCGCGGCGTCGGCAACCCCCGCTCAGCCCGCTACCCCTGCGGCACCTGCTGAGGCTAAGCCTGTTGTAGTGCAGAAGCCGGTGGTATTCCCTCAGCCTGCGGCTGTGGTGCCTTATGGCATCGACCCCGCTGCGGTTGTGGGTGGCTCGATTCAGCCTATCGCTGTGATTCCCGAGGCTGTTGTGCTTGAAAAGATCGCCGAGGAAAAGGCTACCGACGAAAAGGGCGCAGCTGAGAAGCCTGTTGCACCCGCTGAGTCCGTCAAGGAAGAAGCAACCCGCAAGGAATTTGCAGCTGAGGATTCTGCTGCTGAAAAGTCTGTGATTGAGAAGAACGTAGTGGATGAAGCCGCGGCAGAAGAGCCCGTGAAGACTGAATCTATGAAGGCTGAATCCGTGAAGGCTGAATCTGCTGAGGAAGCAGCTTCGCCCGCAGAAGCTGCTGAGAAGGCTGAACTCGGTAAGGTCGAGCCTGCCAATGATGAGCTCACCAATGATGAGCCTGTCGAGGGTGAGCCTGCTAAGGCTGAAGCCTCCGCTGAGGAGCCCGAGTATCAGACCATGCCCGCCTACGATTCGGTGTACCGCCCCAACGCTGAGACGAACAGCGACGAGGTGAAGGATAACCACCGCGGTGGCCTCTTCGGCTTCCTGCGTGGCCGTCGCCGCTAAGACGGGTGGCTAGGGTCTGCCCTGCCGATCACTTCCGGCATTAACTCTCTGTAAAGCACACACACTCTCACTCACTTTTTGACCGAAAGACGCATTCACGTGGCTATTCATCGTAAAATTCTGCGCTGGCTCGAGAACGAACTGTTCGAGGGCAACATTCAGCTGGGTCAGGATCTGCCCAGCGATAGCGAAATTGCGCGCGCTATTGGTGTGGGTCGTTCCCGTACCCGCGAGGCTCTGCGCACCCTGGAAGATATGGATTTGGTGCAGCTGTACAACGGCCGCGGCAAGGAAATGCTGGTGCACCTGAGCGATGAGCCGGCTTCCGCGGCGAGTGCCGCTCTGCGCCTGCACATGTCCAGCTCGCGTTACCCGACTCGTGACCTGGTGCAGACCCGTATTCTGCTGGAAAGCTGGGCGATTGCGCGTATTGACCCGAAGACCGCCTCCTTCGCGGAGATGGACGATGTCCTGGCGCAGATGGAAGATTTCGACCTGTCGATTCGTGATTTCCTGGAGCTTCTGCTGACTTTCCACCACCAGGTGATGCGTTGTGCGGGTAATGAGCTGCTGGTGGGTATGCTCGCGTCGGTGCGTCAGCCGAGCTTTGAGTCGATGCTGTCGCTGGTGGGCCGTATGCCGCTGTGGAGTAGTGCTGTGGAGCGTCTGCGTGCTGAGAGCCGCGCTATTGCGGAGGCTTTGAAGGCGGGCGATTCGGCGACGGCTCGTGCCATGGTGATTGGTCAGCTGCGCGGCATGTATGCTGATGCCGGTATTGACCTGGAGCAGGAGGCGACCTCTGCGAACGGTCTGCCGGGTGAGCCGATTGCTTCTGAATTTGCGCCGGTTGACGTGGATGAGTTTGCCGCCGATGACTTTGACGATTTGATGCAGGACGATGCGTCCTTCGCTGATGTGGGGGCGTTGCCCGCCGCGGATGCGCCTGTTGTGGTGCCCGCTGAGCCGGCTCAGGTGTCTGCTCCGGTTTCTGCGGTGTCTGCGCAGTCTGTTGACGTGGAGTATGAGCGGCCTGAACCCGAGGTTGCCCACGTTGATGAGGCTGCGTCTGAGATTCCCTCCGAGCAGGCTGATACCTCTGCTGAGACTACTTTTGGCGCGGATGCTTCTGCATCTGACAAGGTGGAACATGTCATTCCCGCTGCGTCCCAGTCTGCACCTGCTGTAGCTCCCGCAGCCTCCGCACAGCCTGCCGCTCATTCGGTGAGCCTGGATGTGCCGCTGAGCTTCGGTACCCTGCGCCGTAGCACCGCCCCGGCTGCTTCTGCGGCTCCGGTATCTGGTGCCCAGGCGCCCGCCGCCCAGGCTCCCAGCGGTCAGATGTCGAGCGTGCCTGCCGCGCACGCGCAGGAAGAGGCTGAGGGTCCCGCGAAGGTTCTGCGTGCTTCTACGGCGGCTCCGCGTCGTCGTAGCGGTCAGATTATTTCTCCGGTGCGTGCAACCATCATTAAGCCGGTGGATCGTAGTAGGGTGCTGACTGCGCCTGCCCGTACCGCGCGTTCTGCGGCTGTCGTGACTGCTGCGGCGCCCGCGGAGGCTGAATCGGAGAACGTTCTGCGTGCTCCGGCGCGCCAGGAGGCGCCCGCTGTTCAGCCTGCTGAGCCTACCCGTCTTGAGGCGGCAGCGACCATCCACGACACCTACGAGAAGCTTCCGCATGATGAGCCGGTGCAGGAGCGCCGCGGCATCTTCTCGAAGATGAAGCGTTTCTTTGGCGTGGATGTGTACGAGCCTGAGGAGGCTCAGAAGAGCCCGGAAAAGGATCAGGCAGCGAAGGAGCCGGCTGTGAATGCTGAAGCGAAGCCTGCGCCCCAGCCCGCTATTGATCAGGAGGCGCTGGCTCGTGCCGAGGCTGAGCGTGCTGAGCGTCTGAAGGCGTTGCACGCGGCGGCTGAGCAAGAATCTGCTGAGGAAAGCCCTGCTGAGGAGGTTTCTGTAGAAGAGCCGGTTGAAGAACCCGCTGAGGAATCCGCTCCCGCGGAGGAGCCGGTCGAGGTCGACTCCCAGGCTGAGGAGAGCACTTCTGAGGGTGCTGCAGCTTCTTCTGGTTCGGTGCTGTCTCATGGCCGCGGTAAGGGTTCGAAGAAGTCGAAGAAGAAGCGCCGTTAGGGCTGCCGAATCCCCGTTTTCGCCCGGAAATACCCTCGATAAGCCTGCGGGAAAAGCGGAAATTCAGGGAAAAACTCCTGAAAAGCCGCTCTCGAATGGTGAAAATGGGGGTAAACCTAGTACTCTAGGTAGGTAGCGCTCTAAAACGCAAGGGTATTTCTGTGCCTAAAATGCGTTTTGGATCGGTTATACCGGTATAAATTTCCCCGGGTAGCTACCGAGTCGAATGGCTCGGCCGGGTACGAGTAAAGTGAGGAAATCCTATGGGTTCCGTTATCAAGAAGCGCCGCAAGCGTATGTCCAAGAAGAAGCACCGCAAGCTGCTTCGTAAGACCCGCCACCAGCGCCGCAACAAGAAGTAAATAGACTTCTTTCGCCCCGCCCTCCGCATGGAGAGGCGGGGTTTTTGCGTTCCTGCAGTTTCGCGGGCGGGGTTTTATATGCTGGGTTTTGTACGCCGGGTTTCGTATTCGTAGAGGGGATGTGCGGGTTACCTGTTTGGGGTGCGGCGCGCTATCTGAGAGACTGGGATTATGACTGAAACTTCCACCATTAAAGTTCACCTCATGCGTCACGGCGAGGTGCACAACCCCGAGCGTATCGTGTACGGCCGTCTGCCCGGTTACCGTCTGTCCGATAAGGGCCAGCAGATGGTGCGTCTGAGCGCTGAGGAGTTCGCGGCTCGTGCTGAGCGAGGCGCCCGTTTCGTGCATCTGGTCTGCTCGCCGTTGCAGCGTACCCGTGAGTCTGCCGCCCCGATTGAGGAGCTGCTGGGCCTGACCGCGCAGCCGGATGAGCGCGTCATTGAGGCGGATAACTACTTTGAGGGCCTGCACGTGAACGCGCAGGAGCTGCTGAAGAACCCGCGTCACTGGACGAAGCTGTACAACCCGGCGCGCCCCTCCTGGGGTGAGTCGTACCTGGATCAGATTCGCCGTATGGCTGCGGCTGTTCAGGATGCGGCGCGTACCGCCTACGAGTTGGGTGGCGAGGGCGCGGAGGCGATTATTGTGTCGCACCAGCTGCCGATTTGGATTACTCGCCTGGGTGTTGAGGGCCGCATGCTGCAGCATGACCCGCGTGCCCGTGAGTGCAACCTGGCGTCGATTACGACCCTGGCGTTTAGCACCACTGATTTTGAGCATGAGATGCCGCATTTTGCGGGCTATACGGAGCCTGCCGCGCCGCTGTACGGTGGCGTGATTCAGCTGCCCGGCAGCTAATCCCCGAGGCTGTTTCGAGTATAGAAAGAGGCTGTGAGCCCATCCGTTACGGATGCGCTCACAGCCTCTTTCTGTACACCTTGAGGGGCGCGGGCCTAGCTGTCCCGGCTAGTTCTGCCCGTTACCCTGATTCGGGGTGCCGTCCTCAGGATCCTTAAGGTCGGGGTCCTTAGGCCCGGAATCCTTAGGCGCAGAATCCTGTTTGTTGTGCGATTCTGCCTCGCGGCTGCGGCGTTCGCGTTCTGCTTTTGCTTTGAGCCAGCGCAGGTACTCTTCATCGTCGTCGGGTGAAGATACCGAGGGCGCCGGGGTGCTGCGTCGCTGACCGAAGCCGGGGCGAGGAGCGCCTGCTGCGGGCTGTGCCTTGGGGCGGCCCAGGATAAGCCACATGAGCGGGCCCACCACGGGGAAGAGTAGGGTGACGAGAACCCACAGCCACTTGGGCAGGGTTCGCGCCTCGTGTGCGGGGGTGCGGACGGCGTCCAAGAGGGTGTAGAGGGTCAGCCCCACGATGAGGGCGGCGCCGCCAATTATCAGCATGGCTCGAATCATAAGCACTACTATGACATACCGCCGCGTTATTGCGGAACTGTGAACCGGGTGCCCGCCAACGGCGTAATGGCGCGGCAATCCGGTGCAGATTTGTACGTCGGCTTAGTAGCCGGTCTTAGTAGCCGGTGAACACCTGAACCTCGTGGCTAATAATATCCAGCGAACCCAGCCACACGGCGAGGGCAAGAATAACCGAGTACACGAGTGCCACAATACCCGCCTGCTTGAGCACGGGAATCAGGTCGCGGCCGCCGCGCGTCCACACGGTCACGCAGGAGTGGATGGTCGGGCCGACCAGCAGGAAGATCAGCAGGAACCAGGGGTTCTCATCGAGCAGGAGCACGCCCAGGCCCAGTGCCAGCGCCATCTCCACGATGTAGGTGATGCGTGACCAGCGTTCGCCCAGGCGGACCGCCATGGTCAGCTTGCCCGCCTCAATGTCGGTGGGAATGTCACGTACGTTATTCGCCATGAGCAGCGCACAGGAAATCAGACCAATGCCGATAGCACCAACCCAGCCGAGCAGGGTCAGGGTGTGCGCCTGCGTGTAGAGGGTGCCCAGGGTCGCAACCAGACCAAAGTAGACGAAGACGAACACGTCGCCCAGACCCATGTAGCCGTATGGGTGCTTGCCGCCGGTGTAGCCCCACGCCGCGAAGACGCTGGAGGCGCCAATCGCCAGGAACCACCACTGGTTCGCCAGAGCCACCAGAGCAAGACCCGCAAGCATCGCTAGACCGAAGCAGGTGAAGGCGGCGAACTTGACGGAGCGGGGGCTTGCCACGCCGGAACCGACGAGGCGTAGCGGACCCACGCGGTCTTCGTCGGTGCCCTTAATGCCGTCGGAGTAGTCGTTGGCGTAGTTCACGCCCACCTGCAGGAAAAACGCGACCAGGAAGGCCAGAAAGGCATACAGCGGCTTGAACTCGCCAATCTCGTAGGCAGCGGCCGAACCGGCAATAATGGGAGCGACGGCAAGCGGCAGGGTGCGCAGGCGCGCGCCTTCAATCCATTGAGCGGCAGTGGCCACGGGGGTTCCTTCCGGGTCTAAGTGCGTATGATGCGTGGGTGTTGTGCGTGAGGGGTTGTGACGTGAGAGTCAGGGCGTGCGGGCGGCTGTAGGCGCGGGGCAAAAACCCGCGGATGAGCCTGCTTTAGCCCTGACGATAGTCTCTGTCCAGGATACTGTATATTTCTGCGCGGTCCGGCTTGCCCGTGCTGGTGAGCGGGAAATCCGGCAGGATGCTCAGCTGCTTGGGCGCGGCGGGGGCACCGAGCTTTTCGGCGCAGCGGGCACGTAGCAGGCCGCAGAGTTCTTCGTTCGGGGCGGGGCCATTCTCAGTAGGTGCAGCCGCGGTACCGGCAGAGGGTACCAGCGTGACCGCGGCGGCAATGGCTGTGCCCCAGCGGGCATCGGGTAGGCCGATTACGCAGGCTTCGCGTACGGCGGGGTGCTCTTCGAGAACGGTCGCCACGGCGCGGGCGGAGATTTTTACGCCTCCGCTGATGAGCACGTCGTCGCTACGACCGAGCACCTGCAGGCGCGGCTCGCTACTGTGCGCAGTGTTGCCGTGTGCAGCGCTGTCGAGGCCGTTTGTAGTGCTATCGAGGTCGTGTGCGGGGCTGAGCAGACCGTAGTCGTCGGTGCGGTACCAGCGGGTGCCGTCCGCTGCGGTGAAGAAGTGCTCGGCGGTGCGGGCGGCATCGCCAATGTAGCCGCTGGCGAGGTGCGCGCCGCTGATCCAAATACGGCCCACCGGCGCGGGCTTTCCCTCAATATCCGGCGCTGTGGGCATACTTTCTTCGGGCATGCCTTCTTCGGGCACGAGCTCCACCCGTACACCGGGCAGAACAGAGCCGGAGTAGACGCATCCGCCGGCGGTTTCGGCACTACCGTAGGTGGTCACCGTATTTAGCCCCAGCGCGGTGGAGGCGGCGAGCAGGTCGGCGCTGGCGGGGGCGCCTCCGAGCAGGATGCCGGTGAAGGAGCCGAGCGCCTCGTGAATTTCAGCGCCCAGGTGCGGGTTGGCGTCCGCGCTTTCAAGGAGCTTATGCAGCTGGGTGGGCACCAGGGAGATAAACCGGCGTGCCGAGCTCATTCGCTCAACCGCCTGCAGGAAAACTTCGGGGCTAAAGTGCACCGGTTCGGTCACGGAGCGGGCAATGACCGGGGCGGTACCGGCGAGCACGGAGCGGGCGAGCACCTGAGCACCGGCAATATAGTGCGCGGGAAGAGCCAGGAGCCACTGCGAGGCGGCATCGGAGTTTGAACCGAAGAAGTTCTCGGTGGCTGCCGCACTGGCGGCAAGAGCTCGCGCGGTCAGCGCGGTGCGTTTGGGGATTCCGGTGGATCCGGAGGTGCCCACCACCAGGGCAATAGAGCTATCCGACCCTGCGTGTTCCGCACCCGCCGCGAGCTCACCCAGCAGCTGCTCAAAAGCACCCAGCATGGCGTGAGGATCGGCGGGCTGATCGGCGCGTACCTGCACCGCCTGCGGGTGCAGGGCAGCCTCCTGCGGGGCGGGGGAGGGCACGAGCCCGGGTGCGGGGGTGTTCATCATGGCTAAATCCTTAGCGGCTGTTGGTAGCGGCTGCGTGCTGGCATGCGCCGTGTGTTATGTGCCGGGGAGTGTCATATGCCTGGGGAAAAAGAGGGGCGGCATCAAATGCGCCGGAGCCGGATTCTTAGCTGAGGGTATCAGGGTTGAATCCGGCTCCGAGCCTATGCATCTGAAACTACTTCTGCGGAAGGGGCTGTCTCTTAGAAGTAGTAGGGGTAGTTGGACCAGTCCGGGTCACGCTTCTGCAAGAACGCGTCGCGACCCTCCACAGCCTCGTCGGTCATGTATGCCATGCGGGTTGCCTCACCGGCGAAGACCTGCTGGCCGAGCATACCGTCGTCGGGCAGGTTGAAGGCGTACTTGAGCATGCGGATTGCCTGCGGGGACTGGCGGGCGATGTGCGCCGCGTATTCCAGGCCCTTGTTCTCGAGTTCGGCGTGGGGGACTACGTCGTTGACTGCGCCCATTTCGTACATGCGCTGTGCGTCGTATTCCTTGGCGAGGAAGAAGATTTCGCGGGCGAACTTCTGACCCACCTGGCGTGCGAGCAGTGCCGAACCGTAGCCTGCGTCGAAGGAGCCGACGGTTGCGTCAGTCTGCTTGAACTTGCCGTACTCTTCGGAGGCGATAGTCAGGTCAGCCACCACGTGCAGGGAGTGGCCGCCGCCTGCCGCCCAGCCGGAGACGAGGGCGATAACGACCTTGGGCATGGTGCGGATGAGGCGCTGCACTTCCAGGATGTGCAGTCGGCCTGCGCGTGCCGGGTCGATGCTTTCTGCGGTGTCGCCGCTGGCATAGTGGTAGCCGTCGCGGCCGCGGATGCGCTGATCGCCGCCGGAGCAGAACGCCCAGCCGCCGTCCTTGGCGGAGGGGCCGTTGCCGGTGAGCAGTACGGTGCCTACGTTGGAGGTCATGCGGGCGTGGTCGAGGGCGCGGTAGAGTTCGTCCACGGTGTGCGGGCGGAATGCGTTGCGGACCTCGGGGCGGTCGAATGCGATGCGCACGGTGGGCAGATCGCGCAGGATTTCGCCGTTTTCGTCGCGCTCAACCTGGCGGTGGTAGGTGATGTCGGTGAAGTCTTCGAAGCCTTCGACGACGCGCCAGTCGGCGGGGTTGAAGATGTCCGAGACCTTTTCGGGAAGTTGTGCAGTCATAGACCCTATTCTACGTTGCCCGGGTGCTACCCAGATGTTGCCCGGGCGTTGTCTGAGGTTGTGGCATGGGTTGGCAGGGCATATAAGAAGGCCCGGACCGCGTGTGCGGCCCGGGCCTTAGAAGGTGGGTAAGGAACCTTACCCGTCCTTGGTTATTTGTAGGCTACGGTTATTTGTGGGTTACTTGACCTTTGCGAGCTCTACCGCGCGGTCGAACTCTTCATCAATGGTCTGGTTCTTCTTGTAGGTGACCAGGGAGACGATGATTGCGACCAGCATTGCCGAAGCGAAGCCGGGAACCATTTCGTAGAGCACGGACTTCATCGGGCTCTGGCCCCAAGCGAATGCCACAACGGCACCGGTGATCATGGAGGCGAGTGCACCCTGGGTGGTCAGCTTACGCCAGTAGAGGGAGAGCAGAACGGTCGGGCCGAATGCCGAACCGAAGCCAGCCCAAGCGAATGCGACCAGCTGCAGAATGGAGCTGTTGGGGTTCCACGCCAGGGCACCGGCGACCAGTGCCACGATTGCCACACCTGCACGGCCGAGCCACAGGGACTTGCCCGCGCTGAGCTTCTTCGAGGAGAAGATGCCGTAGAGGTCCTCCACCAGAGCGGAGGAGCACACGATCAGCTGCGAGGAGAGGGTGGACATAATTGCCGCCAGAACCGCAGCCAGAATCAGGCCCGCGATGAGGGGGTGGAACAGAATCTGGGCGAGGTCCAGGAAGACCGACTCAGCGGTTTCGGGGTTGGTGAGGGACGCCTCGGGGTGGCGTGCAAAGTAGGCGATACCCATGAACGCGCCGCTCAGTGCGCCGAACACGGTCAGGACCATCCAGCTGATGCCGATGCGGCGGCCGGACTTAGCGTCCGCGGGGGTACGCATTGCCATGAATCGCACGATAATGTGCGGCTGACCGAAGTAGCCCAGACCCCATGCGAGGGACGAAATAATACCGGCGAAGGTGGTGCCTGCGAAGATGCTCAGCGCATCGGGGCGTACCTGGCTGATGGACTCAACCACGGGGCCCACGCCGCCGAGGTCAATAATAGTGACAACCGGAACGGCAATCAGTGCTGCGAGCATGAGCAGACCCTGAACCATGTCGGTGTAGGATGCGCCCATGAAGCCGCCGAAGAAGGTGTAGAACACGGTGATGCCTGCCAGCAGGAGCATACCGGTGTGGTATTCCTGGCCGAAGGAGGACTTGAAGAACAGGCCGCCGGACACCATACCGGAGGAGACGTAGAAGGTGAAGAACACCAGAATCACGACACCGGAGACGATGCGCAGCACGCGCTTGGTGTCATGGAGGCGGTTGCTCAGGAAGACGGGGACGGTCACGGCGTCGCCTGCTACTTCGGTGTAGCTACGCAGTCGCGGTGCCACGAACTTCCAGTTGCACCATGCGCCGATGGTCAGACCGACGGCGAGCCATGCCTGGGAGAGGCCGCTGAGGTAGACGGCGCCGGGCAGACCCATGAGGAGCCAACCGGACATATCGGAGGCGCCCGCTGAGAGTGCGGCGACGGTGGGGGAGAGCTGTCGCCCGCCCAGCACATAGTCGTCGAGGCTGTTGTTCTTGCTATTTGCCCATAGGCCGATTGCGATCATGGCAACAAAATAAATCGCCAGCGCGATGACCTGGTATGTACTCGCGGCCATAATGTTCCTTCTCTCCTGGTGATAGTGTGCGTCTGTGTATTTATGCGCGACTTCATAACTTTATGAGTGGCGTAGGATACAGTCTAGGCTCTGAGAGGCTGAAAATAAAGTCTATTTGACGCTTAAGAGCGAGGAACTATGGAATAAATATGTATTTGCTGTGTAAAATCCGTGGTCGTACACGTGGGTCAATGTGGGAGCGTGTGCGAAAAAGTGCCCGAAAAATCCCTAGAATTCAGGGTTTCGGGCACTTCGGTGCAAGAGAAGTAGTTTAAAAGCAATGCAAACGTTCAGAGTCGTATGCATCTAAAACGAATTAAACGAAAAATTTAAAAGCCGTTCGGAGTGTTGAACTGTTACACGACAATTTCACAGAGGCTTAGAGATCCCTCACGACCCACGGCTCAGTAGCCATACGAGCCGGGTCAAAACGCTCCAAAATCGCCGCCGCATTAGGCACCGGAACATCCGCCGAATGGGCGGAACCATCCGCGTTATACACCGGAATAGAAGCGGCAATCCACCCCAAAATCCTCGGGACTTCAACGCCCGCCTCACGCAGCTGCGGCAGGGTCACCGCACCATCACGCTTCGCCAGGCGCTTACCCTCCTCATTGAGCGCCAGTGGCACGTGAGCGTAACGCGGCTGCGCCAAGCCCAAAAGCTGTGCCAAATACGACTGGCGAGGTGCCGAAGGAAGCAGGTCATCACCGCGCACAATCTGCTCAACCCCCACAAAGGCATCGTCCACCACGGAGGTCAGGTTATAGGCGTAGGTGCCGTCATTGCGCACCAGCACAAAATCATCCACCAGCCCCGTGTAGGCGCCGTAAAAATCATCCTGCACCGTGTAGCTCGTGCACTCGGCACGCAGACGCAGAGCCGGCGGACGCTGAGCGCGGCGCTCTTCCCGCTGTGCTTCCGTCAGCTCACGACAGGTACCCGGGTATGCGCCCGGCGCACCGTGCGGGGCGCTCGACGCCTCCTGAATTTCGCGGCGGGTACAGAAACACTCGTAGACGAGGTTCGCCTCGCGCAGCTGCTGAACCGCCTGCTCATAGGCGGCAAGGCGCGTGCTCTGGTACAACACACCTGCTTCCTTGCCCTCGGTGCTCTCGGCTCCCTCAATGCGTTCTGCCGCAGCGCCGGGGCTCGCATCCCAATCCAAACCCAGCGCCGCCAAATCAGCAATCTGACGCTCCGCGGCACCCGGGCGCACGCGGTCCAGATCCTCCACGCGCAGATAGAAGGGCTTGTCACCGCGGCGAGCCATCGCCCACGCCAAAATAGCGGTACGCAAATTGCCCAGATGCAAGTCCCCCGAAGGAGAGGGAGCGTAGCGTCCGGTACCGTTGGGGAACGGCTGAGTCGAGGGGTGAGAAGAGGGGGTAGGGGAAGAAGTCATACTCCTATCCTATAGGGGTGTTAGATGCGGGTTTAACCGCGCGCACAACTCTGGGTTGAGTGGCGTTGAGGCATAAATATTGCTTCTACGGATGCGCGCCGGGCTCTTTGAGGAGCTCCTGTGGCGATGATGGGCTGTTCAAACAATCCGGAGAGGTTGATAAAGCTCACCAATTTCTTGACGCTAGAGATAATTCTATGCAAAATAATGCACTTTCATTGCCTTGAATTGTTACCGAACCGTAAATTTCTGTTCTCTGAAGCCCGAATAGCCCCTCAGGCGCTAAAAATTCCAGTAGGGTTGTATCTATGGCTCGTACTATTGAACTCGCAGACGGCGTGTACCGTATTGCGACCGACAACTACCGACTGAACACCGGACTGGTCCTCGGACTGGAACGTGCACTTGTCGTGGATACCGGCGCAGGTCCCCGTCAGGCAACCGAAATCTACGATGAGGTTCGCCGTCTCACGCGCCTTCCTATCACCGTCGTAAACACTCACGGTCACTATGAGCGTTTCTTCGGTAACGATGTTTTCGCGGCAATGGGTGCCGAAGAATTCTGGGCGCATCCTCGCGCCGCGCGTGCAATTCGTAAATACGGTGAGGCGCAGCGTCCCTACGTCGAGACGCTCGAACCGGAAATGGCGCACCACCAGGGTGCAGCCACCGACATTATTGTTCCCAACCGCCTGGTCGCCAATAGCGGTGACGGCATCACTTTCACTCCCATTGACCTGGGTGAGCGTAGCGCAACCCTCATGTACATGGGACCCGGTCACACCGACGGTGACATCCTGGTCGGCATTGAAGATGTGCTCTTCATGGGCGGTCTGATTGAAGAGGGCACCGACCCCTACTTTGAGGATTCTTTCCCCGATCGTTGGATCGATACTCTCGGTGCCGTGCTCGAATTTGATCGCTACCGTGTGTTCGTGCCCGGTAACGGTGAGCCGGTGGACCGCACCTTCGTGGAGCGTGAGCGTAACACCATGGTGACTGCGATTGAGTTGATTCGTTCCTCCACTTTGGATCGTGATGACGAGGCGACGACCGCGGCAATGTATAAGCTGCCGTACGCGCCGGGTGCTACTCGCTTTCTGCTGGATCGTTTGGCTCAGCTTGAGAATGCACCGGTGGCGGCGTATCTGGACGCGGAGCACCCGGATACCAGTGGTTTCACGGGTCCGATTACTCTGGGTCAGGCTTCGTACTAAACCCCATATGCAATATGCCTTATGGAGCATAAATGCAGGTGAGGGCTGGTTTTTACGGTAGAAACCAGCCCTCACCTTTTATATGCCCGAACCTTAGGGCACGTATTTAGCGCTGAACGTACTGGGCGCGCATTGCCTCGCAATCAGCCGTCAAAGAAGCCGGGACATCGCCCATTGCCTCACACAGCTGCACAAAACGGTGGCGCCAATCCAGATGCTGCAGAGCCTGACGAATCTGCTGCTCACCCTGCGCGGGGGTCCAGCGCGAGGCAGCATCGGCAACCTGCGCGAGGCCCGCGCGAGCATCCGCGTGATCAATGTCGATGGTCGCGCCATCCCACAGGATGTCACGTACGGTGGTGGTGTTCGGAACCTTGCCGACCACAGTCACGCCCGAAGCCAGCGCATCGGTCCAACGACCGGTAATGTACTCCTTGGTCGGGTGAGTGTACGGTGCCGGGCTGACCGAAGTGGAGAATGCCAGCAGGAACTTCGCACGGTTCAGAGAATCCTGCAGGTGCTGAGCCGACTCGCGGTCGTTCGCGCCGAAGGGCGGGCGGCCCTCAAAGCTTAGACCCAGCTCGGCGGCAAGAGCTGCGGTCGCCTCGTCATCTTCGTAGGCGGCGGGCTGGCGACCCACACGCAGCAGGTCGGTGCTCTTCGACTCCAGCGCAGCCAGACGGTCGCTGAACTTGCTCCACACATCCGCACCCCAGGGCAGAACGCCGGGGGTCTTCACGCCCGCAGCGGTCCAGGGCTGAACGTCGTCAACGTCCGCAACGAAAATACGGTCGTAGGTGGAGGACTTAGCCACCGCGGGAATGCGGTCATCCCAGAAGCTATCAATCACCCAGCCGTAGATAGCGCCGTAGCGGCGGAACGCGAAGGAACGCTGCGAAATGGCGTACAGCTGACCGGGATCAGAAGCAATCACCAGGCAACGGTTCGAGCCGCCCTTAATGCGGGGCAGACGCGCCAGAAGCTTCGTTTCCTTGCTGAGGGATGCGCCCACATCCACGGTGTGTACGGTACCGCCGGTGTAGCGGGCGAGAAGCTCCGCCATGGCGTGTACGGGAACCCAACCGGCTCCGGAGGGGACAGCAACAATAATATCGAGTGAGCTCATGAGATTCCTTGGGAGCAACGCCCGCCGCATGCACCGGGCTCACCGGGGTAAAACCTCCGGTTGCGTGCGGTGCGTATCAGCGGCGAGAGCGTGAATGTCAATAAATGATAGATAGGGTGCCTTGCGTCAGCAGGCGCGCAAAAAACGCGAAGGTAGCGGCGAGTGAAACCGCTACGACCGGCTAGCTTTCAGCCACGGAAGGCTACGGCACAGGTAGTTTTCAGTATATCGGTCAACCCCGCGCACGGGGGCTTAGCCTGCACCCTTTAGAAACGGCTTTAGGGTGTGTGAATGCGCACCTCAACGCCCGATTCGGTACCAAAACCGGCAGCCATGCGCGCCAGATCAGTATTCGGGGCGGCAACCACCGTGAAGAAACGATCCACAGCGGCGGTGAACTGCTCCTGACGAGCCATATCGCCGTGTTCAAGGGTCGTGAAAATACCGCCGCCGGCATCGTCAAAGACCTCAACGCGCAGTTCGGGCAGAAGCTCAGTATTCGGCAGGTTCAGCGATGACACATCGTGCTGGAAGGTCAGGTCACCGCACAGCAGGGTCACCGGCAGGGCGGCACCACCAATGACCGGGCGGGAGTTCTCATCCACACCGGCAGGGTAGTAGCCCGACAGGGACACACCAATAGCGGTTGCAATCGTGCCGTCAATACCGGCAAGACCGCGATTAGCAAACACGCGCGCGGGTGCGGGCTCACCCAGGGCGGGGGCTGCCGCATCCAAATCACGCACCAGGTTTGAAGAACCCAGTACGAGCAGGCGGCGCTGAGCCACCGCATCCTGCCAGACGCGGCGGGCGTAGGAGCGGCCAGCGGTGCGGTTGCGGTAGTCGGTGTAGTCAACCGAGCTCTCAGCGCTGTCTACTGAACTCTCGGCATCGGGGTGTTCGTAGGCGGCAATGGCGCGCAGGCACTCATCCTGCAGCTTGCGTGCCGGGGCAACCCACTGCTCTAGCCAGCTCAGCTCGTCCACCAGCTCATCAGTGGCAACAGAGGACGCACACGCAAACTCGGCGAGCTCGTGCGGGGTCGACAGCTCCACGAAGGAGCGGGCACCCGGCTCGTACCAGCTGGCGCGGCGCGGGGCGTAGAACGCGCACTGAATATCTTCGCGTTCCAGCAGTGCCGTAATCGGGCGCGAAAGCGTCGGGTGTCCGAAGAGCACCACATGCTTAATCTGGGCGGCGGGGGCGAACGAATCATCAGCGAGCAACTGCGGGTAGTGAGGAATCGAGGTAGCGCCGTGGCGCGCCTCAGAGGAAGGCTCCGCAAATAGCGGCAGGTTCAGCACGCGCGCGAACTCCGCCGCGAACTCGCCGGCACCGTCAGCGGCAACCACCACGGTGCGGTGCGCCGGGGTGAACTCCGCCAGGTCCGCCTGCGCCTCCAAAGAATCCAGAAGCCAACGCTGCTCAGCGCTGGAGAGCCCGGAACCCTCAGCGCGGGCGGCACGGGCACGGCCCTCAGCCTGCGGGTCGTAATCCTCCAGCAGGCTCTGCGCCCACTGCGGCAACATCTGCGCAAAACGACCCGAGGGGGTCAGCGGCGTATCGAAACAAATGTTCAAGTGCACCGGGCCGATCGGCTCCGTCGACTGCTTGCGCCAGTGCTCGGCGCTACGACCGGTCAGCGCATTCAGGCAGGCGGCAAAAGCCTGAGTCTGCTCACCCTCCACCTGCTCGGGGTAGGAGGTCAGATCAGCTTCAGCACGCACAAAAGGATGGAAGAAACTCGCCTGACGGGTCGTCTGATTCACGCCGCTACCGCGCAGACGCTCCGGGCGGTCAGCACTGAGCACCGCCAGGGGTACGCCGGCGTGGTACGCCTCCATGACGGCGGGCATGTACTCGCCCAGTGCCGTACCGGAGGTACACACCAGACCCACGGGCTGACCGGATGCCTTGGCAATGCCCAGTGCGGTAAAGGCTGCACTTCGCTCGTCCACACGCACATGCGCAATGAGCGCGCCGGCTTCAGCAGCGGCGGCAATAGCGTACGCAAGGGGTGCGCTGCGGGACCCCGGAGACACGACAACATGCCGCATACCGGCGCGAATCAGCGAATCGAGCACGGATACTGCGGTGAGCATGGCGGGGGTTGAGCGGTTTTCAGTCACCGTACCATTCTAATGCCGTAAGGTTTTTCGTTCAGTTATGGTTACCCTTCACAGGCGCAACCTTGACAGCTACAGTCTTCACAGTCCGGAGGCGCGTTCCAGCACCCGGTAGCAGGCGGTGACGCGCTCCACCCACCACTGGTGGGTCTGCTCATCGGTGGCAAGACGCTCCAGGTGCTGTGGGCTGGGGGCGATGGCACGCAGGTCCATGAACCCGTCGCGGGCGATGAGCGGCTCATCGGTGACATCCTCAGCCATGAGGGAGACCGTGCCCAGACCGCACCCGTACCTCAACGTCGGTAGGGAAGCCGCCAGAGAGGCACCGGTGGCAATGCCCACCGAAGACTCCAGCGCGGAAGAAACCACCGCCGGAAGCTGCGCCTGCTCCACCAGCGCGAGTGCACGACGTACACCGCCCAGCGGCGCTGCCTTAATAACCATCAGGTCCGCGGCGTTCGCGCGGGCCACCTTCAGCGGGTCTTCCGCCTTACGAATCGACTCGTCCGCGGCAATGCGGACGGGCAGCCCCTCCTTAGCGATGGCAAAGCGGAGCGCCGCCATGTCCTCAATGGATGCCACCGGTTGCTCGGCGTAAATAATGCCGTACTCGCAGAGCTTACGCAGCGCATCAAGGGCGTCGCCGAGGGTGTAGCCCATGTTCGCGTCCACCTTCAGTCGGGCGTTCGGGAGCGCATCTCGCCCCGCCGCCACACGCGCAATATCGTCGGCGAGGCTCTGACCCTTCTCCGCCACCTTGATTTTGAGTTCCTGAATCTCGCCCTCGTACTTGGCGAGCACCTGCGGAACACGCTCCGCCGGTACCGCCGGCAGGGTCGCGTTCAGCGGGATGCGCGTACGCACCGGCTCCGGGACGGGCAACCACGCCGCCTCCAGCGCGCAGGCAAGCCACGCGGCAGACTCCTGCGCGCCGTACTCGAGGAAGGGCGCGAACTCGCCCCAGCCATGCGGGCCGTGAATCAGCGCGCTCTGGCGGCTATTGACCCCGCGGAAAGTGACCGTCATCGGAATTTCGACCGTGAACAGGTTCTCCAGAACCTCCTGTAGCGGTGGCAGGGGAGTGTTCGTGAGGTGAAAACCGTAGCCGAGAGGCGGCACGCTCATACTGGTGTTCAAGGTATCTGCCCTTCTTCGATGCGCTATGAGCTCACCATAGCATTCTGGGGGCGGGTGGATGCGCTCGCACCCTGTTACGCATTCTCTGGAAACTCTCAGGTTATGGTCGAAAAAACTTTAGTTTTTCATAGCTTAACCTGGAATAGTAGGTAGTTATTCGCCCCAGAGGACCGGCGCTACGGTACGAGAAAACGGTAGCTTGGGGGCTACCGCCCAAACAGTGGGTACCGGCAGGGCGAATACCGCTAACAGATATGAGGGTCAGAAGGTACGGAAGAGGTTATGAAGAAGACATCAAAGGGGCAAACAACAGGTGCGGGGGACCCCGGTTGGGGCGATTCGGAGAACCTGGAGGCTACTCGCGCTCTTCACCCTTCTGATGACGCGCCCACTACAGTGTTTTCCTCTGATGAGACTGCGGTGCTCTCTGACTATCAGGACCCTACTGCGGTGCTCTCTGACTATCAGGATCCTACTGAGGTGCTTAACTCCCACGAAACGGCTACCCCCGCCGCGGGGCACAGCGATGACCGTACGAAAGTTCTGACCGATTACGGTTCATCGCCGGCTAACGAAGCTGCGCCTGCAGGTTCCGTGAACGCTGAATCCGCGAATACCGAAGTTATTTCTTCGCACCCCGAACATACAGAGGTTATTGGCGCGACCCGCCCTCTGCCGCGCGCCTACCGCGCCCCGATTAAGATTCCTGAGACGATTCCCTCGCCGCAGGAACGCGCTTCCCAGGGGCACTACGGTGCGGATGAACCGATGCAGGCTACTCGCCGTCTCGATCCGCCGAAGCCTCCGGTGAGCGGTTTTCCGCTGAACAATCAGATGGGTGCCTCTCCAATGGGTGCGCAGCAGCCGCTTCCTCCGCAGATGCCCCCGCAGGCGCCTCCGCAGCCGGTGGCTTATCCTCCCGAGGCGTATCCTGCCGCTGCCTACCCGAACGGTGCGTATGTTCAGACCGGTCAGGTTCCCGTGGATGCTTCGGGCCGCCCGGTGGATCGTCCCGGCGAAGAGCAGGGGCACCACCTTCCGAGTACCGGCGTTTTGATGCGTCACGTGATGGCGTTGCTGTTCTTGGGTCTGTCGCTCTATGGCGCGTTCGTGTTCTTCATTTACACGGCGACCGGCCAGCAGGTTGATGAGCAGGCGTACACCGAGTACGCGCACCAGTTCAAGAGCTACCGCGGTCCGACCCTGACCGCGTTGGATTCTCTTCCTGTGGTTGTCGGCGTGATTGCCGTTTTGGGTCTGGTTGCGGTGCTGATTTGGAAACACCGGTTCCTGCCCTCGCTGATTGGTGTGCTGGTCGCGGCTGCGGCGGTGACGAGTACGTATCTGCTCAAGCACTATCTGATTGTGAAGCCCGACCTGGGTGTTCAGGAGGCGCTGAGCAACTCGGCACCCAGCGGCCACACGACCTTCGCGGCGGCGGCTGGCGCGGCGCTCTTCCTTGCGGCACCTCGTTTTTTGCGGCCCACGGTGGCTCTCTGTGCGGCGTTTGCTACCTGCCTGACGGGTGCCTCCACGATTATTAATGGTTGGCACCGCCCGGCGGATGTGGTGACCGCTATCCTGGTCACCGCCATCTGGACGGTTGTGGGTATGGGCGTGCTGCGTTATGTGCGTCCGGCAGATTTTGCGGTGCCGGCGCGTGGCGGTTTGGTGCTGGTGCCGTTGATGACGATTGCGACGCTGTTCCTGTCGTTCTGCGCGGTCATCCTGTATCTGATTGCGATTTTTGCGCCGATTCCCGGTGGTGCGTTTACCGCGGCGACCTGCATGATTATTGCGGTGAGCTTTGGTACGACGGCGTTGATGGTGAACCTGTTGCGCCCGCGTAATAGTAATCGCTCCGCCTATTCGAAGGTGTGGAGTTATCAGTAAATAATGTTGTTCCCCTCCCTGTGCGGGGTGTTTTAGCCCGGGGTGTTTTGGCTCGGTGTGAGCTGAGGTATTGTCCCGCTGCGGGGAGGGGAATACAATATAACTAATTTAGTATTTTATATACCAATAATAGGGAGGGGGTGCGCGCCCCCTTTCACTCATCCCTGAAGAGAAAGGTTCGTACCATGGCAGGTACCCATGAAGGCCGCGTCCTCGTATTCCCCCAGCTCACCGAAGCGCTGACCCCCTTTGACGATAAGCCCCAGGCTCGCAAGATTGTTGATGCCGACGGCGGCAACCTGACCCTCATGGAACTGGCAGCGGGCCAGTCCTGGCACGAGCACCACAGCGTGCACCCCATCTTCGTGCAGGTGCTCAAGGGTGAGGTCATCTTCCACGTGAAGGACCGCGATATTACCCTGGTGCCCGGCAAGCCGATTCACGTGACCGCCAAGCTGCTGCACTCCCTGCGCGCCGTGAAGGACTCCACCCTGCTGGTGACCATGCTGACCGGCGAATCGCACCCCGAACCCAAGGTCAATATTGACGTCGAAGAGGTCTAAACCCCGACCTCAAACCCCGACCTCAAAACATTAGCTCGCCGCCGCATCCGCACAGGATGCCGCGGCGAGCTTTCTATAAGTTTGCCTACCCTCACATATGCCGGTGAGAATACCCTCACGCTACGCCCTGAGCTTTCTGCACGCCCGGACACCGCCCGGACACCGCGAGTGAGCGTACCCTAAGAAGTACCCCCAGCTAACACCTCCCCGCTAACACTGCAGGGAGCAACCCGAAGGGGGGCAGTCCGAAAGGGGAGCAAGCCGAAAGGATACGCAATGCCCAAGTCACTGCAACGCCCCGTCGTTCTTCTCACCGGCGCCAGCTCCGGTATCGGCTACGACGTGGCGCCGCTACTGGTGCGCTACGGCTACACCGTCTACGGTGCCGCCCGCCGCGTTGAGAAGATTGAAGAGCTCACCTCCGAGGGCGTGAAAGCGCTCAGCATGGACGTTACCGATGAGGCATCCATGGAAGCCGCCGTACAGCAGATTATTGACGAAGAAGGCCGCATTGACGTGCTCATCAACAACGCGGGCTACGGATCCTACGGCGCTATTGAAGACGTCCCCGTCGACGAGGCACGCCGCCAGTTCGAGGTGAACCTCTTCGGCCTGGCGCGCCTCACCCAGCTGGTGCTACCGCATATGCGCGCACGGGGCCGCGGGCGCATCCTGAATATCTCCTCGATGGCAGGGCGTATTACCTCGCCCCTGGGTGCCTGGTACCACGCCACCAAGTACGCCCTTGAGGCGTTCAGCGATGCACTGCGCATGGAGGTTGAAGAGTTCGGTATTGACGTGGTCATTATCGAGCCCGGCGGCATCAAAACCCCCTGGGGGCTCATCGCGGCAGACCACCTCGAGGAATCCTCCCGAAACGGTGTCTACGCTGAGCAGGCGCAACGCGTTGCGGCAAATATGCGTAAGCTCTATTCGCCGTCCTCCAATCTCTCAGAGCCCAAGGTGATTTCGAGGACCATTCTGCGAGCCCTGGAGGCGCGCCGCCCCAAGACCCGCTACCTGGTGGGTTTCGGCGCTAAGCCCTCCGTGTTCCTGCATACCGTGCTGCCGGACCGTCTCTTTGACAAGGTTGCGCGCCGCATCTTCTAGGGCCGAAATAGCCGCGAACTAGAATATTAAAAAGCGGGCGGTGCTGCGCGAAACAGAATGTTTCGTACAGCACCGCCCG